>Ga0172367_10000373_pt1 | contig 68726 bp, 65 predicted proteins | sample Lak10m_FD_114542 | JGI IMG/M metagenome (GOLD analysis project Ga0172367, IMG submission 114542) | Freshwater microbial communities from Kabuno Bay, South-Kivu, Congo - kab_022012_10m | ecosystem: Environmental > Aquatic > Freshwater > Lake | place: Democratic Republic of the Congo: South-Kivu... | reverse complement strand
GTGGATGAGTGCATTGCGGAAAGCGAAACGAGGCGCGTTTTTCATTGAGAGATAGAGGAGACGCGCATACCTTTCGCTTTTTGTGGATGAGTGCATTGCGGAAAGCGAAACGAGGCGCGTTTCTGAGATTTCTAAGAGAGATACATACAACTTACATTCTTTTTGGATAATTGGAGCCAGGCCGTTAAACTTTCTCTTCATGGACGATACAGCGCATCCACCATCACCTCTTGCCTTAGACGATCAATATTTTATGCGTGAAGCTTTGCGTCAAGCAAAGCTGGCTTTTGATGCGGATGAAGTTCCTGTGGGTGCCGTTGTTGTCTGCAAGAACCGTATTGTCGCGCGGGCGCACAACCAAGTAGAAATGCTCAAAGATCCCACAGCTCACGCAGAGATCATCGCGATCACTCAGGCGGCAAACACTCTCTCATCCAAATGGTTGAATGATTGTAAGCTCTATGTTACAATCGAGCCTTGCAGTATGTGCGCGGGGGCTTTGGTTTTGGCTCGCGTTAAGGCTTTATATTTTGGCGCCAAAGACCTTAAGGCAGGCGCTTGCGGATCGTGCCTTAACATCGTGAATCATGAAGCGTTAAATCACCGTCTCGATGTTGTTGATGGAATTTGTGCGCAGGAGTGCGGAAAGCTGATGAGCGACTTTTTTAAGAAGAAACGAACTGAACGCGCAAAATTTAATTGATATTGAAGGACAATTCTAATATTTTTAAGGTATAAAGAGGTGAGTCGTTTTTCTGGATTGACACTTTGGAAGCGACACAACTCTCTCCATTGATTGGACAGATATTTTGATTGTTTAGAGGTTTGGAGAGGTGGCGGAGTGGCCGAACGCAGCTGCCTGCTAAGCAGTTGGCCGGGTAACTGGCCCTCGGGTTCAAATCCCGACCTCTCCGTTTTATTTCTTGATGCCCCTTGGGGCGGCAAAAAATAAAAATGATTAAGCTTGGGGATTTGAAGCCAACCCGAGCGCCACTGGTTCGAGCGAGGGTGGCCGGCTTTGGAGGAGACGCAACGAATGTTGCGGCGGGGGAAAAGAAATCCCGACCTCTCGTTTAATTTCCTAGGAGGATGTTATGCGATCAGAAAAGCGACGTTGTCAAAGATTGAAGATCGAGATCCCCGTTTCGGTTTGTACTAGCAGCCATGGCCTCGACAGTCCTGAACCAAATGCGCAATTTTCTGTCGCTACCGCACTTGACTTGAGCGGTTTAGGTTTTCGTATTTCCACCAATGAAGCGCTTGTTTCGGGGAAGGAAGTTTTTATTCGGGCTCACATCGCCAGCGAGGTGCTTAACCTAAAAGCTAAAGTTATGTGGATCAATGAAATGAATGTTCCTGGTGGGGAAAAGTACCTTGCCGGCATCAAGATCCTTGACACACCCATTCACGATGAATCAAAGTTCATCAAGTTTTTCGCCAAACAGCTGCTCGAGCTCTCCAAATGTAAGGTTATTTATCCATTTTAGCCCTTCTAGCAAGCTCCCGCTTTTGAAATAGGCCCTGCGATAAGAAAAATTTGCCATTTTTCTGGAATAGGTGTATTATTGTACTAGTTCCGCCACGGAAGGAAGCAGCTATTTCTTTTAACTCTTTAAAGGAGCGCTGCAGCTTGAGAGTTGGTAGATCAAAAATACCTCTTCCCAGGATCCAAAGTTCTTCCGAGCATTTCTTGTCACGTGTTCCTGCCTTGCGCCTTCATACATCTTCACTGTCGCCTTTTAAATTTCCGCCTAAGACCGCAACAGATTACAAAACCATTTTGAACAATAGTTACGACTGGGAAACTTTTCACGATAAAGCAGGAAAGCTTCTTTATGTGAGTCCTGGTATCAAGCGGGTGGTTGGGTATTCCGCCGATGATTATCTTCACGGCGTGGTTACTCTAAAAGATTTTGTCCACACGGAGGATCTTCATAAGGCTCAAGCGTGTCTACAAAATGTTATGGGCGGCAAAGCCTTTAATGACACGGAGCTACGCTTCATTCATCGAAAGAAAAATATTGTTTATGTTTCTGTTTCCGCGCAACCTGTGCGTGATGGTTTTCGCAATCTTGTCGGATTTCGTTGCAGCATTCGAGATATTACAAGGCGTAAGATCGTTGAGCGCGAGCATGAATTTTTAAACTCCATTGCGGCACAAGTCTCAGATTCGATCATTGTCACCGACACAAGAGCAAAGATCATTTTTGTTAACAAGGCAACGGAACGTCTTTACGGGTATAAAGCGAAAGAACTAATAGGAAAAACACCTGACTTCCTTAATGCGGAACCATTGGCGCGTGACATCCAGGTCAAGATCTTTAAAGCCGTGCGCCGCGGTAAAACATGGGTAGGGCGTCATTTGAACCGCCGAAAAGATAAGACAACGTTCATCTGCGAATTTCGTATATCGCCGATTAAAAATGATCAAGGGGAGATCTATTGTTATTGTGCGATGCAGCGTGATGTGACGGACAAAGAAGAGATCCGTCGCCTGATTCTTGCGGAAAGGGATCTAAGCCTTTATTTGAGCTCTGTCCATGACGTCAAAGAGGCCTTGCGCCATATTCTGGACGCGGGGTTGCAGATCGAAGGAGTTGATTGCGGAGGTATTTATCTTGTCGACGAGAAGACCCGCAGCATTGATCTTGTCGTGCATAAGGGGATCGGCCACGCATTCCTTCAAAAAGTTTCTCACTACGGCGCATCAGAGCCGGAGTTTAAGCTTCTTATGAAGAAAGAACCTGTCTTTATTTCCTGCCAGAAAGGTATTTTAAAACATGCGGCAAAGATCTATCAGGATGAAGAGCTTAAGGCGATCGCGGTTGTCCCGATCGTTTATAATCATCGTGTGATCGGATCAATGAACCTGGGATCCCACGACCAGGATCACATTCCTGAAAAGTCTCGTGAACTGATCAAGGCCATTGCGACAAAGATTAGCGGTGTGGTGTTGCGTCTAAAGGTCGAGGCGGAGTTTAAGCGCAACGCATTTCATGACAGCCTAACGAACATTCCCAATCGGCGATTATTTATTAAAAATTTATCGCAATCGATCAAGCGTGCTAAGCGGCATACGGATTATAAATTTGCAATTCTTTTTCTTGATCTGGATCATTTTAAGGATATTAATGATGGGCTTGGGCATCTGACCGGAGGTAAGGTTATTTTGCATATTAGCCAAAAGTTGCAAAGCTGTGTTCGCGCCAACGATACGATCGCGCGTTTTGGCGGGGATGAATTTACCGTTCTTTTAGATGGTATTAACGGAGTCGAGGATGCTGTGGATGCCGCCAACCGTATTCAGATCATTCTTTCGCAGCCATTGGTGATCGAAGAAAGAGAATTTTACGTAACAGGCAGCATCGGTGTTCTGATGTATGCGAATAAGTATCATTCCTCAGAAGATATGCTGCGTGATGCGGATACCGCGATGTATAAAGCGAAGCTCTCCGGAAGAGCCCGCTATGCGGTCTTTAGTGATGAGATGCACGCCTCAGCCGTCAACAGGATACAGATCGAGCATGATCTACGTAAAGCGATACAAGGTGACGAGCTAAAGATCTATTATCAGCCGATCGTTTCTTTGCGTTCAGGCCAGATCACAGGCGTTGAAGCTTTATTGCGCTGGCATCATCCACAGCGCGGCGTTGTTTATCCGAATGAATTTATTCCTTTGGCCGAGGAGATAGGCGCTATTGTTCCTTTGACGGAAAAAGTCCTTCGCGGATCAGCAAATCAGCTTCGTCTGTGGACAGAGCAAGGGTATCAGTTGCGCTTTGCTTTAAATTTGTCCGCAGTCGACCTTCTTCAGGAAAATTTATCTCAGGTTGTCGAAGAAACGCTACGCGCGAACGACTTAGATCCTGCTTCGATCGAGCTTGAAATTACCGAGACCGCGGCCATGAAAGATTTTGACCTGGCCCTGGCAACGCTTTACCGCCTTGCCGCGCTCGGAAGCCGTATTTCCATTGATGATTTTGGTGTAGGGTACGCGCCTCTAGTTTATTTAAAACAATATCCGATCAACAAGATCAAGATCGATATGGCCTTCATCCAGGATATTCCTCACGACAAGAATGCAATGACGATCACACAGGCCATTATTGCCATGGCACATATTCTTAACATTGAGGTTGTCGCGGAGGGGGTTGAGACCTTAGACCAGATGAATTTTCTGCGTAAACAAGGCTGTGATGAGATCCAAGGATTTCTTTTTAGCCCTGCCGTACCATCAAGTGAAATTGATTCGTATCTAGCTGGTAAAAAAAGCATAGCTCATTTATTCCCAACAAGTTAGGAAATATAGCTTTTTGTTAGCGTTTTCTTGAAAAAGAGATCTTTCATGCTATACTTCCAGTGTAGATTAAAGTGCTCTTTTAGAAGTTGAGAATAGTAAACTACTCGAAAGGGTAGGGCACAAAGCCGTGAGCCTGACTACTGCTTAAGCAGTAAAGGCTGTCTGGTTACCGTAGCTGTATGAACAGCTTCGTGATTTTAACTTGACCCTTTGGAAGCCCCTTTCAAAGGGTTTTTTAATTAAGGAGGGGAGATGAAAAGAGCCTTAATAGTTGTTGCTGCCATTGCTCTGTTGTTAAGCGGGAACATTCAAGTTTTTGCTAGTGAATTTGGTAAGAATTCTTATAGTAAGCCTCCGCAGGCCAGTGCAGACCCTAAATTGATCAAATGGCTAAAATCAAACGTAAGCCCTGAAACAAAATTGCCCTTTAGCTTTCAGATCCCTTTGGAGTCAAAAAATGGTGTTTACAGTAACATGGGTGAACAATTTTCTGTCGACGGCATTATTGAGCGTGTTATTGTTGAAGAAGGCTTGGTTGTCTATGATGGCGCAGTCCGGCAGATCGTTCTCGCCATGGTGGGAGGCGGCGAGAATATTGAAGATGCCGGGCGTTTAAGTCAGGCATGTTGGGAAGGCGGCGTGGGAGAGCTTTTTAGTTTGCGGGCAGGGTATCCTATCAATAATTTTGTTTATGATCCTGAAGATCCTGAAGCGGTATCCTCGGACTTGTCGGCATATGGAAATCGTGGATTTATGTACCGCATCATTAACGCCAACGGCCGTTATAATACGCAAGACCCTCTGGATGGGAAACGTGAGTTCAGGGGTTTTCCTACATGGCCAACAATTCATTGGGAAGATTGGAAGCCTGTTGCCGGCGAGAACGCATGGATCGCGATGGCGGCTGTTCATTTGTATCATAAGAAGTATTTTCATCCCGAACAAGATCGATATAAAGCGGGATCTGAATCTGCGGTTGAGCTGAAGCTGGCAGAGGAGCTGGCGCGCGCGGCGATGCTTTTACAAGCTGAAAATGGCGGTATCCGTATGGCCCCTATTGGAACGTATATGGCAGGACGCGACGATGGACGTGGCTGGTATGATCTGATCTCAACGGAAAACAATTTATCCTGGTATGCGGCTTTTCGCATGCTGTACCAGGTCACGCAGAAAGATATTTATCGCGAAGCGCTGGAGAAAATGGACAGCTATTTTAAGAATGTATGGAATTCGCAGGAAGGTTATTTTTATCAGGGAATGGTTTATGTCAATGGTGCATGGCAGCCTGAATCTAAAAATTTTGCGACAGATGTTCAAACCTGGGGGATCTTGGTCCTGAGCCCGGCTGTCATTGATTCATGGTTCGGGCAAGATGCGGCTTTGGGGATGTGGCAAGCCGCGAAGAAGCGCGCAGGATCTTATGCAAGCTCCGGAGAGTTGCTTGGCGTGGGTTTTACAGTTGAAAACGATCGTGTTTCTGTGGAGTGGACCGCTGGCGCGATATTTGCCGCACGTCTTTTAGCGCAATATTACCAAGATGATGTGCAGCAGGCAGCAAGCGTTGCGATGGATGCAGAGCAGATGCGCCAGGGGATCGAAGAATTGCGCTATGATTTTCCCAGCGGTCAATCGGCGTATTCTTATTCATCACGGCGAGGCTGGATCCCGTTTGGTTGGAACTCGCATGACCCTCACGTTCTCAGTTTGGCATCGACGGCATGGGTTGTTTTGTTGGATGCAGGCTTTAACCCGTTCTATCTTCTTCAGCAAAAGGATTCGGCGCCTCATCTCGAGGTGGCAAAGCTAGGTAAAAATTAAAATAATCCACATGCCTTTCTTGAAAACGTAGTAAAATACACTCAAAGAAAATTACCTTATGGAATTCAAAAATAAAAAGATCCTTCTTGTTGATGATGAGCCGGATGTCCTGAAGATCATAAAAGCTCGCCTAGAGTCTGCCGGATACCGTGTCGTGACAGCTACGAACGGACAGGAAGCTTTGGATGGCATTATGAAAGAATGCCCGGATTTGGTTGTGTCAGATGTTTTAATGCCTTTTATGGATGGGTTTACACTTTACAAAAGATTAAAGCAGAATCCTGCGACAGCCGATATCCCGGTCCTCATCTTAACAGCCCGCGGGCATATGGAGGATTCCTTTCGCGTAATGGGCGCGGATGATTTTTTAAGCAAGCCTTTTGAGCCGGCAGAATTGCTTTCAAAGATCGAATCATTGTTCATGCGTTCGACCATCAAAAAGGAAATGAATAAAAAAGTCCTTGTGGCGGGATCTGATACGACGGTTATCGAGAGCATGACGTTTCAGCTAAAAAAGGTGGGCTGCCTTCCTGAGATAGCCAAGGATGGGTCTGAGATCATTACCAAGGTCGTACAGTTTTCTCCGGATATTTTAATTATGGAAATTCCCCTCTACGGCCTCACAGCCGAGGAGGTTATTAAGATCTTACGTCAAATGGGGCAGTTCGGCAGCCGGCCTATCCTTCTTTACAATTTTTATAAGATCGAGGAGCTGGGAAGCTCTACGGTTCGTCAGAAGGCCATTGTTATTGATGACGCGAAAGTGGCTTGCCTGCAAGCCGGCGCCACGGAATACCTAGGGCGCTTTAATGAGTTTTCTTTCTTGGAGCTCATTTCAAGATATTTAAACGCTGAAACACCTTCAAAAGAATAACCTTTTACCGCATGGGCCAGCTAGAAGAAATCTTTGCTATTCCAGACCCTCAGAAGCGCATGGAGCAACTCCTTGCCTTGGCTCGATCATTGCGGATCAATGTGGCAAAGATCAAGAATGACAAAGGGGAGCCTGATGAAAACAAGCTTGCCGTCCTTATTTTTGAAGAATTGCGAGAGGGAAAACAGAAGAAGCGCCAGCAGGTGATGTTGATAGTCCTGGCGGTCGTGCTTTTTATTTTTGGCACCATTGCCATGTACGCCCTTTCCCAGCTTATCATGACAATGACCGCATCGCAGCGCGCCCCTGTCTTTGATACGGAGGAATAATTTTAAAGAATTTTGACAAACCGTCACAGAGTTTCGTTATAATAAAGCATTATTGACGCCTGAAGAAATGAAAAGGCAGGCCTGAGTCATGTCTTATATTGTATTAGCGCGAAAATATCGACCGCAAACATTTGATGAGATCGTCGGTCAAAGCCACATCATAGAGATCCTCAAGAATTCCATCGAAGCCAATCGATTGGCGCATGCCTATTTGTTTTGTGGGCCTCGTGGTATCGGCAAAACCTCATGTGCCCGCATCCTCGCCAAAGCTCTTAATTGTCAAAAAGGTTCCACGGTGCACCCTTGCGGTAAATGTTCTTCCTGCCTTGAGATCGCGAATGGAACGAGTTTTGATGTCGTGGAGATCGACGGCGCATCCAATCGCGGCATCGATGAAATTCGCACCCTTCGTGAGAATGTGAAGTTCGCCCCGAGCTACGGACGTTATAAGATCTATATTGTCGACGAAGTCCACATGCTGACAACGGAGGCCTTTAACGCATTGCTAAAAACGCTGGAGGAGCCTCCTGAGTACGTAAAATTTATTTTTGCCACAACAGAGCCTCACAAAGTCCTGCCGACGATCGTTTCGCGATGTCAAAAGTTTGATTTTAAACGTGCTTCGATCAAGACCATTACGGAAAAGCTGGAAGGGATCATTCATCAAGAAAAGCTGAATGTCGACTCCGATGCGGTTTATGCGATCGCCAAGGCGGCCACAGGAAGCCTACGCGACGCATTAAGTATCCTTGATCAGTTAAGCGCTTTGAGCGCGAAGACCGTGAAGGGAAGTGATGTGGTGACCATGTTAGGGCTTGTAGAAACAGAATTTATTTTTGAGCTAACAGACGCGGTTGCCGCTAAAAATTGTTCACAATGCTTGGAAATTTTGGACAAAATCTTTAATCAAGGCAAGGATATTAAGCAGCTGCTGCGCAATATGGTTGAACATTATCGCCACTTGATGGTCGTTAAGGTGGGAGGCCAACCCTTGAGCCGGTTGGTTGATTATCCTGTTGCGATCAAAGAGATGCTTCTAGCGCAAGCACAGCGATATTCTTTGGAAGAGATCTTAAAGGCGATCGATATATTTGTGGAGGTTCAGGATATCGCGCGCGTGATGGATTCTTTTCAGATCCCGCTTGAAGTCGCTTTGGCCAGATTAACATTTTCTCCCTCTGCAGAGAAGGGCGTTGCTGCGATCGAGAAAAAAGCTGTTTTACCTGAACCAGTTGTTGTTAGCCGTATTGCCAATCAAAAAGGTCATCTGGATTTCTCGCTGGATCCCGCCGCGCAAGCCTCGGCGGAGAACCCTCATGCAAGAAATGATTTTGAGAGCGAGGACGAAGTGCCGCGTCCGGTTTCGGAGCCCGTTGTGGTAGCGGACGCGATGACCCTTGAGCACGTGCAAAAGATCTGGGATGCTATTACCTTTGCGATCAGCCGCGAGCGCATGTCCGTGGCAACGTATTTGCAAGAAGGGGCTCCGCATCAGCTCAATGGCTCGATCCTTGTGATCGGATTTCCGGAGCATGCCAGATTTCACAAAGAAGTGCTTGAAGATAAGGCTACGATCACCTTGATCAACAAGGCGGTGCAAGAGCAGCTCAAGCATCCTGTCCGTGTTGAGCTAAAGATCGTTAATGAGGTAAAGGCGCGTGATAACGAGCCGGTCGTTCAGAAGGCTTTAGAGAAATTCCAGGGAAAGGTTGTTCATAAGTGGCATCAGGAGCATAAGGCCTAAGAGATGGCATATCCTAAGATCATAGAGAATCTGATCGAGAAATTGACCAAACTTCCCGGTATCGGCCGACGAAGCGCCGAGAGAATTGTTTTTTGGCTTCTGGAGAATCCGCGTGAAGATGTTCTAGGATTGTCGGAAGATATTATCCGCCTTAAAGACAAGCTAACGTTTTGCCGTATTTGCAATAATCTTAGCGAGACGGAGATCTGCATGATCTGCAGTGACACTGGGCGTAGTGACGATATTATTTGTGTTGTGGAAAGCCCTAAGGATGTTTTAGCGATCGAAAAAACAGGGCAATACCACGGCAGCTATCATGTCCTTTTAGGCGTTGTATCCCCAGCCGAAGGGAAGGGGCCGGAAGAGCTGCGCCTTAATCAGCTCGTCAAGCGTGTTCAAGAACAGAACATTAAAGAGGTTATTTTGGCAACGGATGCGGATACCGAAGGGGAGACAACCGCTCTTTTTATCATTGACCGGCTAAAAGATTTCAAAGGAAAGATCAGTCGTATTGGTGTTGGGATCCCGATGGGAAGCGCTGTGGAGTATGCGGATCTTTCGACGCTTGGCATGTCCCTTAATTCAAGAAGAGAAATCCAGTCTTAAAAGGATTGTCAAGTCTTGAGTTGACTTTTCGATGCATTTCGATATAATTCTTTGCGACCGAAGACGTAATGTCTGAGGAAGTGGTTGAGCGATTACGCGAAACCATTATTTTGATATAAGAAGTTATTACCCCGTTCTTTAACATAGAAGATATTCCCCTGAGCCGGCTTTTTCCGCTGAAGGTTGAACGGAAGCCTGCACGTGGGAATCTCCACCGCTCGTTAATATAGAAGTTATTCCCCTGAGCCGATTGGCCTCATGAAAATCGAAGGTAATCGGCACTGGGTAATCTTTCCTTGATGGAAAGTTTGTTCTTTAATATAGAAGTTATTCCCCTGTAGCTCAGTCGGTAGAGCAAGTGGCTGTTAACCACTGGGTCCGAGGTTCGAGTCCTCGCGGGGGAGCCATATTGACGTCTGACAGCGGATTGCGCCGTCAGGCGCCGCAGTATCAAATAGCCCTGTTTTGGGATGTTTCCCAAGCAGGGCTATTTTTATGCTCGTGGGGCTCAATACGGCCTTCTTCATGACATGGCGGATGATCTCCTTGCGCAGGTATGGGGCGAGCGTCTCAAAGAGCTCGGAAAACTTGCCAAGGGCCTCAAGGACATCGTCCTTGTTGATCGCCTCCCGCTGAATATCGCTGATCTGAATATCCAGAGCCGCAAGCCCGGCTTCGATGTCTTTTCGCTGTTTGGCCAGTTCGTCCAGCTTCTCCCGTAAAAACACGCTGTTATCGTCCGTGGCCATGGCCGTCCACTTTTCCATGATGCCGTCCGCGCTTTTCTTGACCTCATCGAGCCTCTTTTGGAGCGCGTCACGCTGGCCTTTTAACTGGGGCATCTCTTTGTGAAGTTCTTTATTCGCGGCCTCGACCATGATCGAGACGGCTTCATCGTTCGTGGCGAGTTCTTTCAGTTTATCAATAACTACGCCTTCAACCTCACCGGCTGGCATCTTGAATTTGCAGTGCTTGCACTGGTAGTAATAATACTTCATGCCTTGCCGCCCGGTCCCACAGGTTCCTTCCATGGGTTTCCCGCATTTCTCGCAGAACAATAATTCACCATTTAACAGGTACAAGTGTTTGACCGGTGTCACGCCGTTATGCCGTGACGCCCAGTTTCGTTTCATAAGATGCTGGGCCTTGTAGAATGTGTCTTCATCGATGATCGGGTCCCAGACAGCCGGAACAACCCGGTATTTTTTATAATCCGGCAGTTTGTCCTGATCCGACCATATCCAGCGTTTATTGATCTCTTTTTTGCCGATGTAGGCAAGATTGACAAGCATCTGTTTTGTCGATGACTTGCCGAATTTTTGCGGCGGTTTTATTTTGTTGCGCCGTGAGGTGTAACTTTTTGTCCGGAAGCCATGATCGTTGAGCTCCCGGCCGGTCTCGATGACCGATCCGCATTCCAGATATTTCTTAAAGGCGAATTGCACGATCGCTTTTTCTTCGTCATTGATCTCAAGATATCCTTTCTTCGCAGGGTTTAAGTTATAGCCCAGCAAATGCCCGCCGTTCCAAAGGCCGCGCTCTGCCCGGGCGATCGTGGCATCTCGGTTTCGTTCGGATGTTTGCGTGCGCTCGAATTCAGCCAGAGCCATCATGATCGTGATGAAAAGTTTCCCTTGCGATGACGTCGTATCGTAGTTCTGCTTTAAGCAAACGAATTCAACGTTGTACTTGGTAAGGATTTCAAAGAAATTCAGGAAGTCTTTAACGGATCGGCTTATGCGGTCAAGCGCGGTGCAGATGACCGTGTTGACCTTGCCCGACTCCATATCAGCGAATAGCTGAGCGAATTCTTGGCTTCGGAACGAATCCTTGCCGGACACGCCTTTAAGAATATAGCGCCCGGCTTCAACCCAATGCTCGTCGCAGGCGGTATTTTTGTATTCAATATGAGCCTGTAATCGTTGAAGCTGGTTTGTGAGTGACCCTTCGGGGTTCCGGGCTTGCTTGTCCGTACTGACCCTGATCACGAATCCGCATCGTTTATTTGTCTCTGCCATAGCGACCCAACCCTATCACAACCCCGCGACAAGCCAAGCTGAATCAACCTTTATTCCTCAATATTACGATTGATGATTTTCCGGGCTTTTTCCATTGCTTCCCGGACTTTTTCTTGGCGCTCGGGGTCAATTCGTAGTAATCCCTGATCTTTTAAATATTCATAGACGCCTTTGGCGAGGATTCTGGCGACTTTCTTTACGTGTTCGGAATCGTCCGGGCTTTCAATGTATTCAACTTCAACTTTCAATGCCATGCCTTAAGCCTCCTTAAGGCATATATACGGATTCGACTGCCGAAATGTCGGAGGCTGGCTTTATCACTGATACGTCAGTTATAGATTGGCGTTCGTGTCCGGGGTATCCTGCTTTTGGGCTCATTTCAAGACACCGCAAAAAAAAGCGGCGAGGTGTCTTAAAGTGGGCCTTTTTTATTTGGGAAAAACCCTCCGGGAGAGCTGGGATAGTCCGTTACCCGTCCGTTATTTTCCCGTAGGGTTGGTTAGCGTATCCTGAATTTGGGCTTGCAAGACACCGCAAAGCAAAGCGGAGGTGTCTCGCGGGCCCTTTTTTTTACCGGATGATACTAAGTTAGGGCTATCCAATAGCGCCGGTACCGATTCGGGGTTATCCTGATTCTGGGCTGATTTGAGACACCTAAAAAAACGGCATGGTGTCTCATAAGTCCATGTATTCAAAGGGAATACAAAACTACCCGAGGACTCGGTAATAGCCGAGCTGGAGCTTCGGGGGTAGTATCCAAATGGGCTCGATTGAGACACCTGCAAAACGGTGTCTTAAGGCGAGTTCCCGAAATCACGGAGCCCTCCGTGATTTACTGAGCTCTCAATCCGGCCTATCCTTGATTCGGGCTCGTTTTGAGACACCGCAAAAAAACAGCGCGGTGTCTTAAGGCGTGCCCTCTTTCATTTATACGGCATGTGCCGTAAAAGTGTCGGCCTCACAAGGCACCTCGCGAAAACAGGAGGTGTCTCATGGGGCTTAAGTATGGAGGCGTATTTGAGGATTGGGAGATCGCGGTTGCCAAGAAGCTGGTGGATCAATTCAAACGCAAGTGGCGGTGTTTCACCAAGGATGACTTTGAGGATCTGTTGCAGGAGTGTTTAAGTCATTGGTATTTCAGGCGGGACAAATTCACGGATTCCAAAGGCGCGTCAAAGTCGACCTATATGTCGAACGTTATTAAAAACAAATTGATGGATATGGTAGCCGAGCGCATGGCTGAGAAACGCAAGACTGACCAGATGAGTGTTTCGCTGGACGCGCCTATCAGCGAAGACGACGAGACCGCGATAATCGACAAGATCGCGGATAAGCTTACCGAGGATCTATCAAGCGTTATTCATGTTATCGGCTTAAAGAACGACCTCGCCACAGCGCTGGCTAAACTCACGCCACAGCAAAAAGAATTATGCCGTCTGCTTGAGGACGGCGTGAGCGTTAAAGAAGCCGGGCAAAAACTCAACATTCACCGAAGCACTGTTTATGAGGAGATTAAACGCATCGCGCGGGCGCTCGAAAGCGACGGGCTGAAAAATTATTTATAAATCACCCGACACTTTGGCGCGGGCTTCCGTATATACGCTTTAGGAGGAAAGTAAAGTGCAGGACAAAAGCAATCTATTTGAAGCAGGCAATATCTACTTAGCGGCCTATCTTGTTTACCGCGGGTTTCCTATCCGCGGGCTTACCGGTTACGGCAGACAGAAACGCCTCCAGTTCGACAATTCCCAAGAAATTCAGGATGCGAGCAAAGAGTTTTTTGACGGCTCAGAAGCTTCGCGTCTATTCGACTCGTATCGTAAAACCAAAGACTATTTGTTTCAAAACGGAGTATGAACATGGATTTTGAGGAAAGAAAAGACAAGAAGTGGATCGTCGAGAATATTCCGCAAGAGTTAAAAGCCCTGCCCATTTGGGTCGGGTTCAGATTTATCCCTCAAAAAGATAAGAAGCCGAAGAAAGAGCCGATTAACGCGGCCACCGGAAGACACGCCAAATCAAACGACTCAAGAACATGGCACACCTTTGATGAAGTTATCGTGAAAGCCGACGCTCAGAAGTTTGACGCGATCGGCATCGCTATTATTGAGCCGTATATCGTTTTCGATATCGACCATTCAGTGCGGGATCGTATCCCGTCGCCTCTGGCTAAGAAGATAATCTCGGCTTTCCCGAGCTATACGGAATATTCTCCCAGCAAAACCGGCATTCATTTGGTCGGTAAAGGCAAAATCCCACGAGACCGCAAATTCACCACGCTCGATGTCGAGGCGTATTCCAAGACAAGGTTCTTTACGCTTACCGGCGATCTTGTCTCGGGGTGTCCGAGCGAGATCCGGGATGTGGATATTTCAAAACTCTATGACGAGCTTGTCGCGCTTGATGATGCCAACAAGAAAAGAGCTTCGATATTTAAGCGCATCAAAAAGAGCAACGACAACGACGCGTTCTTCGTCCTTTATGAAGGCAAATGGCAGGACTCATATCCCTCGCAATCAGAAGCGGACCTTGCCTTCTGCAACAAGCTCGCTTTTTGGACAGGCAAGGATGCCGGACAGATGGATGCATTATTCCGGCAGTCCGGGCTCATGCGCCCCAAATGGGACGAGAGGCATTTCAGCGACGGCAAAACGTATGGTCAGGTGCTTATCGAGAAAGCCATCGAAGGCTGTGAGAACACGTTTCAATCATCGGGCGATGAGTTCAAACATAAGCCGACTCAAGGCGAGATCATCACCCGCGACTGCGAGGAAAACAGCAAAGACTTTTTCCGCGATCAGCACGGCAATTCAATTCTGGTGCTTCCGGTCGACACTCATTTGGAAGTATGCCCAACGAACACCTCAAGTTTTCGTAACTGGACAGCGACCCGCTACCGCAAGAGATTCGGTGTGCCTCCCAAGATTGACGCTATCAATCAGGCAAAGGTTCAGCTTGAGGCGCGGTGCGCCACGTCAAGACAGGTTGAATTATTCAATCGGGTCGGCTGGCATGACAATAAGATCTTCTACGACCTTACCGCGGTTGATCATAAGGGCGTTGAGGTTTCAGCGTCAGGGTGGCGGATAACACAGCTCCCGCCTATATTCCGGCGTTATCAACATCAGGTTGAACAAGTCACTCCGGATCAAGGTGGCAATGCCAAGGATTTTTTGCGCTTTTGCAATATTGCCGGTGAGGATAGTTGTCTTTTATTGACGGCGATCGCTTCTTATTTTATCCCAAATTTTCCGCACGTCATTATCAGTATGACCGGCGAGCAAGGCACTGCCAAATCAAGCAACTCTCGGATGATCAAAGAACTGGTCGATCCGTCTCGGGTCATCCTCACATCAAGCCCCAAGGAATTAGAGCAGGCTCAATTGACCGCGGACAAACATTGGGTCTGCGCTTTTGATAATGTTTCGCGCATTCATGACTGGTTCAGCGATTTTTTATGCCGTGGCGTTACCGGTGAAGGCGACATGAAGCGCTCCCTTTACACCAATGACGATGAGTTCATCAGATCGTATCGCAGATGTTTCGTTTTAAACGGCATCGGCTCAATCATGTACCGGCCGGATCTGCTCGACCGCTCGATTATCTTCGATATTCCGCTTCTTAAAGAAGCGTGGCCGGAATCGTTTATCACCGATGAATGGAAAAAGTCTTTGCCCGGGATATTGGGCGGGTTCTTTACCGCTGTTTCAAAAGCGATGAGCGTTGTCACGCAGGTTAGCGGCCATGAGAAGTTTCGCATGGCTGACTTTGCCCGGTGGGGTGGCGCATTATCAGAGGGACTCGGTTATTCGCGGGAAGAATTCTTCTCGAAGTATCAGGAGTCGGTGGACTCAAAGTGGCAGGACACCGCTGAGGAGAGCACTTTTGCGAAAAAGATCAAAACGTTCCTTGAGAGTCATGGCGGTTATTGGGCAGGGGCAACTTCTGAATTGTTATCGGAAATCAGCTCTGATGATGACGAGAAAGGAATTCCTAAGACCGCCAAGTGGCTGTCGAACGAGCTTATCAGGATCGCGCCTGTCATGCGCCATGTGGGCATCGACATCATAAAAGACAAGCGTCAAGGCGGAACCGGCAGGCGCGTATTTATCCTGAAAAAATGCGCGCCACAAGGTTGTGAGGATGGTGTGAGGATCAGTGAGTTTTGTGAGGATGACAGCGAGGTGGACAGTGACCGGCCGTTCTGATTTTGTGAGGATTGCCTTTCATCCTCACGCAAACTCACAGGCATCCTCACAGGGTCAACTCGTCGAGGCACAACGAGTTACGCCAATCTGTGAGGATTGTGAAGCTAATTTCCTTAAAGTTCAAAAAGAAAAGAAATATAAGGAAACAGCCCATAAACTCACAAAAAAGCGCCCTAAAAGGCGGAGGTATGAGAGTAGGGATTGTAGCTTCACAACGTTCACAAGTTCACAAAAAGGAGGTGACAGGATGTAGATAGGGAAACCATAGGTCACGGAAAACAAGGTCAATTATTAACCAAAACAGGAGGAAGAAAATGAACCAAGCGCACGTATTAAACACAATAAGCCAGATGATCAGGCGGTATGTCCCGGGCTCGACCGAAGAAAAACAGCTCGTGCATTTGATCGAGGCGAATCTTTACATGAACCGGCACAAATGCGCTTTGACCGAAGCGTTACAGGCGACGGCCAAGCGTAATCCGGCAACTGTCAGCGAAGGAGATATTCGTCTTGCCCATCTTAAACGGGCTTACGAATATCAGGAGAAGTTTGAATGCACACTGACGGACGCTTTGCGCAGGACAGCGCCGGAGCGCAAGACCGATCAAGACACCGCGTTAATCGCCAGCCAGCTGGATCATATCTGGCGGGCAAGGCAGTATCAGGATGAAAACGAATGTTCTTTTGACGAGGCGATGTCAATCACAGCGCCAAAAAGACTTCCAAACGAAGGGAGATTAAGCCATGAAGCTTAATTTTTTGAATGTCTTAAAAGGTAAAAGCACGCCGGAGGAAATCGCCGAGCAGATCGTCGCTCTCGAAGAGAAACAAAAGCTCTGCGAACAAGAGAAAGCCGAAGCCAAAGAGAAAGCGAAAGAAATCAGAAGCCGTGTCATGTGCGGTGAGCGGGTAAATCCCGACGCTGTAAAACAGGCGGATCTGGCTTTGGAGGAGTGCGACATCAACCTTGATGTTGTCACTGAAAGCTTAACGAAGCTCAAGACGAAGCTCGAAGAAGCATTGACCGTCAAGCGCGATGAAGAAGCGAAGCGAGTTATTGAAGACAGAAAACAGTTAAATCTTGACCGTGATAAGGCCGTGCTTGAGCTTTGGCGCGCTAAGGGCAAGCTGTTCGCTTTAGCGTTCGCCATCTATGGCCATCCGGAAACTACCAGACGACACTTGGAAGATTTCCCCGAGTTTAGCCCAAGACTTGGAACGGACGAGTACAAGCATTTTCATGCCGAGATAGACAAAGGCATTGCTGAATTGCGACGCCCCACAATCGCGGATGTCGAGGAAGGTATTCGGGGAAGAGATCATTGGGTATCGCACTTTGACCTTGAGCATGAGGTTAAAGCGCTGATGAGGAAGTATCGGCCTGAACCGGTCAAGCCAGCGGTACAGACCGAGCCGGTGTCGGAATGAAATCATAATGCGGAGGAACCGGAGCGATGTTTTTGTTAAATCATCCCATCGCGAAGGTTTTGCCAGATAAACGCGTCTGGCAGAGGGGCACCTCTTACCCTTCTCCGCACGCATTCTTTTAAGCGAGGTGTTTATGGGCTGGTACAGCTTTAAGTACAGGAAAAGGAAATGGAAGCCGGGCTTCTGGGTGGATGCGCGCTTTCCGTTGCCTGATGGTCGGAGCATAACTTTGCGCCTGCATGTTACACCCGCTTCTTTTAAGCAATGGGTCCTTCTGGGTGGGCTTTGGTGCGGGTCGGGCGAGGCGCAGTCTCTCAGTGATGTTAAATTTTAAAATCGATGTCATGTCATATGGGGTCGGTGTCAGGATGTCAGAACTGCCGAAAACACGCTCAAAACAGGCGTTTTTGGGGCAAAAATCGGCATTTTAGTGCGATTTTGCGGCTTTTTGAGTGACATCAACTGACATTTTTGATGTCAGTACGTCAGTAAAACCGGACACAACCGGACATGAAAAATGTCCTAATGTCCTATTGGCGCTCTTTGATATAAGCCTTGCCAACCGCTCGGCCCTATGGCCTACTTGACCCCAAAAGGGAGGGCAGTTTTATGGCTAAGGTGATAGAAAACGCGGTAAGAAAAACCCGCTACATCAGCGCCCGGTTAGCTGGCGAGGAAGTTTATGTGGAGAATATTTCAAGCGAGGGCGATCTTGTGGGCGCAGTCCCGGCCGGTAAGCTTCGCCTGCGGGAGATCCAAAAAGTCATGCCTCTGGGCGACTGGAGCCTGAATATCGAAGAGCAGTGGAAAGACCGCACCGGCAAGACCCATTTCCGGATCGTGGACGCCACGACCGGAAAAGTCCAAGAATCCGTCCTGTAATCCCGCCTGTTCTATTCCATAGAGCAACTGTCTTACTGCATAGAACAGTTTCGCTTTGTCAGAAAAAGTGTATAGTTTTTGTGACAAAAAATTGGCATAAATTGACGGCGTAGCCGAATGTTCACCAAATAGTGAACATTGCATATTTCTACTTCTAAACGCTCAAAAATAGCTTGACTTCTTGTCAGAAAAAGTATATAGTTTTTCTGACAGAAAAAGAGGTGTCCAAATGGGGCAAAGCATTGAGAACAAGATATTAAAGCGAATAAGTGATAAAAAAACAGGGTGGGTATTTACCCCAAGTTATTTTCTTGATCTCGGTAATCGTGACGCTATAGATCAAGCGTTAGGCCGATTGGTTCGATGTGGATCTATCCGTCGTTTAGCCCGCGGTCTTTATGATTATCCAGATAAACATCCTACGCTTGGAGATCTCCCGCCTAATTATCAGAAAATCGCCCAAGCTCTGGCTGGAAGAGATAATTTAAGAATTCAACCATCCGGAGCTTACGCCGCAAACTTACTTGGTTTGACGGAGCAGGTGCCTGCCAAGATCGTGTTTCTTACAGATGGTTCCAATAGAATAGTCCAAGTTCAAAATCAGAAGATCGTGTTAAAGAGAACAACGCCAAAAAATATGGCGACTGCTGGAAAAATCAGCGGGTTGGTTATTCAGGCCTTACGATATCTGGGCAAAGACAATATTGACGATAAGGTCATCTCGGTTTTAAGGAAACGATTGACGAAAGATGACAAGCAACAGCTTTTACGCGACTTTCGTTATGCCCCCGCGTGGATAGGTTTAATTTTTAAACAACTACAGGAATAATCGCATGGATAAATTCGTGTCACTTGATGTTAAAGATAAGCGCGCCTACTTCGAGGTAGCTGCCGCTAATTTGAATATCATGCCGCAGTTGGTTGAGAAAGACTTTTGGGTATGCTGGATTCTAAAAGTTCTTTTTTCATTGCCGGAAGTCGGAACACATCTGACCTTTAAAGGCGGGACATCGCTTTCAAAATGTTACAACGTCATAAAACGGTTTTCGGAGGACATCGACATTTCCATAGAGCGGACCTTCTTATCAAAAACGAAATCAATCGAGCCGGGTAAAGACAAAAGTAATAAAGAAAACCAGAAGCGGCTTAAAGAATTGCAAGAAGTATGTAAGGCTAAGATCGGCGAGATCATTATTCCCAGCTTAAAGCAGGCTATCGCCACGGCACTGCCCAACAAAAAAGAGTGGAGTCTCGCGTTGGATGCGGATGCTCCTGACGGTCAAACGGTTTTGTTTACGTTCCCGCACGCCATGACGAGCACTATAGAGAGCTACGTGAAGTCATCCGTCAAGCTTGAATTTGGGGCCCGATCCGATCATTGGCCGATTGAAGAGGCGACCATTGTGCCTTATATCGTGAATGTTCCCGGTGATCGCGTAGTAGAAGGAATCTCTGTTCGTGTTTTGGCCGCTGAGAGGACATTTTGGGAGAAGGCGACAATTTTACACATGATCTATTATCGTCCGGCGGAGAAGAGTGTGCCTCCCCGGATGTCTCGGCATTATTACGACGTCTGCGCGATGGCCGATTCCCCCATATACAAGAAAGCTTTGGAACATATTTCGCTTTTAAAAGATGTCGCTGAACACAAGGCTTTGTTTTTTAGAGATACCAAGGCGCGTTACGAAGAAGCGACCCCAGCGGGCTTGCGATTATTGCCCCGCGAGGATCAGATGGCCGCGCTAAGAAATGATTATCGACAAATGCAACAAATGTTTTTTGAAGAACCGCCGACGTTTGATCAGATTATGGAAAAGATACGGGCGATAGAGAAAGAAATTAACAGGATCAAGTAATGAATTGCCGACGGACATAGTATTGCCGGAATTGCTATATCGCTGGGTAGTTTTTCGCAGTGAGGAGTGACTTTTATGCCAATGATTAAATGTACAGATGAGCAGGCTTATTTAATCGAATTATGTCTAGACACTATGTGCAGAGCGACTGCGGGTCAACTAACACACATTGTTGAATCCATGGAGCAGATCAAAGGTAAACTTTTTGAAGTAAAATGTCCAGACGGAGAAGTGCGGAGTTTTTATTCACTCGGAAGCTATATAGAAGAGATGGTAAAACCCATCCTTTTCCCGGAGCTGGCTTCTAACGCGAGCTATGGAGTTGGGCAGAAGGCTATTGGTAAAGCGCAGATATTATATGAGATGGTAAAGGTTCTGCAAAATTACAGAGCGGAAAAAGAGAATCATTCTAAGCATTCGGTTACTTGGCACAAACCGTTACACTACAGTAAAAAACCATTGATTGAGGTTACGAGCTTGCAAAACGAAAAGAAGCCGATTAAGCGACGTGCCACAGTCAAAAAGAAGATCGGAAAGAAATAACCGGCTTCAGGCGGTGCCGTCAGCAGTACGTTGTGGCCACCGGGAAGCGGATTTTAATCAGAAGGAAAGGTGAATAATACATGGCGAATCCACGTGAGAAATTTCAAGCGCTTCTGAGGAAGCTTTTTCAGTTTGACTGTGCCGAATTGGACTTCGGCATCTACCGCATCATGAATCAGAAGCGGGATGTCATTGAAAAGTTTATTGAGAAGGATCTGCTCGATGGCGTAGCCAAGGCACTGGAATCAGGGCCGCTTGGCAAGGAATCCGGCTTAGCGCAGGAATTGGCCGCGCTTTCGGTCCAGATTAAAGAAACTTTAAGCGATGAGGCTTTAGATGCCGAAGGAAATCTTGCCAAAGAGCACCACGGAACAAAGCTTGGGAAGCAATATCTTGAACTTCGCGAACGCGCCTCTTCTGCCCGATCCGGCACAGAACTGGAATCCGAGATCTTCAATCACCTGTATGCTTTCTTTAGCCGCTATTACGATGAGGGTGACTTCATGTCTTTGCGCCGGTATTCCAAGAGGGATAAATACGCTATTCCGTATAACGGCGAGGAAGTGCATCTGCATTGGGCCAATGCTGATCAGTATTACATCAAGACGGGTGAAAACTTTACGGATTACAGCTACAGGCATGGCGGTTGGACGATTCATTTCAAGCTCCGCAATGCCAGCGTTGAGCAGAATAACGTTAAGGGGGCGAAGAGATTCTTTGTTCCGCGTGTCGATGATATTTCAATCGATAAAAAAGGTTGTACTGTTTCGATTCCTTTCGAATATCGCCCGCTGACCAGCGAGGAAGAAACAAGAAAACTTACGCAGGACAAAATACTGAAGGATGCATATCCCAAGATCCTAGCTGTGGCCAAATCCAGTAATGATGCTTTAGCCGCGATGGTGCATGAAAAACGCAAGGATTCGGACGGCAATACCGTTACCCTGCTTGAGCATCATCTGATGACCTATGCTCGCAAAAACTCTACAGACTTTTTCATTCATAAGGATTTAAAGGGATTTCTTGAGCGCGAGATCGATTTCTACATTAAGAATGAAATCCTTAATATTGATGAGGTCGAAGCTGGCGGCGAAGCCAGGTCTCCAAGATGGTTTCAGCTCATGTCGACCATAAAAGCTATCGGACACAAAATTATCGTCTTTCTGGCACAAATTGAAGATTTCCAGAAACGGATATTTGAAAAAAAGAAGTTTATTTCCGCTGTCAATTATTGTTTAACTATTGACCGCGTGCCCACCGAATTGTATGGAGAAATAGTTGAAAATAGAGATCAAATCGAAGAGTGGAAATTGCTTTTTAAAATTCATGAGATTAAAGGCGATCTGACAATACCGGCGTTTAGTATCCCGTTGAAAACGGAGTTTTTAAAGAGTCATCCGCATTTAGTGTTAGATACTCGCTTCTTTTCTGATTCATTTAAGGATCGCCTATTGGCTTCCGATGATTTTATACATAGAGAAACTAGAATAGACGATGTGGTTTCCGGTTTATTGGTTAACAGTGAGAATCTGCAAGCAATTAATACTTTGGGAGCTGTCTGGAAAGGAAAACTAAGTACCTTTTATTCTGATCCACCATTTAATTTGGGAGAGAACGCTGATTTCGCATATAAAACTGATTATCAAGATTCCTCATGGCTAACATTATTACAGGACAGAATTTTAGCGACGGTTCCTCTTTTGTCGAAAGACGCCCTTGTCTTTGTGCGATGTGATTATCATGGTAGCCACCTTGTTCGTATGCTATTAGAACGTCTTGGGCTCTTATTTAAGGCTGAAATATTAATTGACCGTAGCCGTAATGAGGCCGGGTCACCGAACAAAATGGAAGCTACTTACGAGCATCTTTTTATGTTTGGGATTGCTGATATGCCTATTCAAAAATATACAGTAGCAAGGTCTTTAGCAAATATTAAATGGACAGGATTCTTAATGGCCGGGGATAGGAATCCTCCAGAGAGAGTTTTCTTGGGAAAAACAATTTATCCCCCTGCGGGTCAGCATTTCTCTTTAAAACAGCAAAAGGTCGACAAACTTCTTTCCGAATTCTTTTTAAGGCTAAAATGTTCTGAGTGCGGGTGTTTATATTTTGATGGATTGAATGACAATGCTTTAGAAAAACACATGAAATCTAAGGGGAACAGATTCAAATTTTATGACATCACGAATGGAACTAGTTTTCATGGTGTGAAGAAGATAGATAAGTGTCTGGATTGCGGGAAAAAGAATTTCAAAGTTGAATACTTAGGATCTGACGAGGTTTTCGTTAATGAAAATTGGCTTGATATTCCAAGCTACTCGCGAAGGTGGGGATTCAGCACAGAAAATTCTGAAGAATTATTAGATCGTGCAACAGAATTTACAGCGCTGGGGGCTATTGATTTGTTTGGCGGGAGCGGAACCACAGCGGCAGTTGCGCTAAAGAAATCTCGCAATTTCTTTTTATGTGAATTCGGCTCACAATTTTATGATGTAATACTGCCAAGGCTTAAGCAGGTATTATTTGGCGAGGACAGCGGAATCTCTTCTTTGAATAGTTGGAAAGGCGGAGGTTGTTTTAAGTATCTCACTCTCGAATCATACGAAGACGCCCTCGACAATATCGCGTTTCAATCTCCGGATAAACAAGACATGTTCAAGCTGGATGATTATGTCTTGAGCTATATGCTTGATTTTGAGACAAGACAAAGTGAGACTCTGTTGAACGTCGCCAAGCTGGATTCGCCGTTTGATTACAAGTTGAAACGTCATGGCAAGGACAAGGCATTGCCTGTTGATCTGCCGGAGACGTTTAATTATCTGATCGGCCTGCATGTGGATACCCGTTGTGTTTATGAAAATAAGGGAACGCGTTATCTCGTCTATCGGGGCAAGGCCGGAGGCAAACAAACCGTGGTCATCTGGCGCACAACTAACGGATGGGATAAGAAAGAATTTGAGCAGGATTCGGATTTTGTGCTTAAAGAGAAATTGACCGAGGGGGCAGAGGATGTTTTTGTGAATACCGACAGTTTTATCTCCGGTGCCCGTTCACTTGATCCTGTCTTTAAGCATCGCATGTTTAACGAGGAGTAATTGATGCCGCGTGTAAGACAAACAAGAAGCTCGACCGCAGGAGTTATCTCTCGGGTCGAAGAATATGTAAAACTTGAGCAACGACTTGTTTTGGCCGCTTGGGTCTGCCACAAACTTGGGTTTAACTCCAATAAGAGCATGTTTGAGACCTTACGTGGAGTTGACGAGGGATTTGACGGCGTAGGTAGATCATATCTGGTGCAGGCCCTCGCTTCGCGAGGGTCAAAATGTCATATCCCACTTGAGGATCTCGAGCGGTACGACGCCAATATCAAAGACCATTTGGCCTACTTTAACAAGCACCGCAAGGAAGCACTGACTCTGCGTTACTTCCAGCATCTTTCCCTTATCGTTTCGGAATTCCTGCTCGACCGCCTGTTTAACCACGGGCAGACATTGCGGGCCGAGCTCAATCAATTCGTTGCTGAGCGCAACAGCAAGCGCGGACCATTGGAACCGCAGGATCCTGATTTTGTGAACGGAGATCTCTCAAAGCTGGCTTTCTGGATGGCCACTGGAAGCGGCAAGACGATTCTGATGCACTTTCATTACAGGCAATATCTGCATTATTGCCCGGATCCATTGGATAACATTCTTCTTGTAACGCCTGATGAAGGGCTATCCCAGCAACATATTGAACATATGCAGGAGTCCGGGATCCCTTGCGAGAGGTTTTCTTTGAATGACAGCGGGTTTGAGGCGGTCAAAAAGAATGTTGTCCGTGTTATCGAGATTACAAAACTCGTCGAAGAAAAGAAAGGTTCCGGTGTCAGCGTGCCAGTCGAGGCATTTGATGGGCACAATCTTATCTTTGTCGATGAAGGGCATCGCGGTGCCAGCAGTGAGGCGAACCGCTGGATCGGATATCGCCAGAAGCTGGCCCAAACCGGCTTTACTTTTGAGTACAGTGCGACCTTTGGTCAAGCCATGACTGCGGCCCGGGACGAGGAGATGACTAAGGAATACGGCAAGGCTATCCTTTTCGATTATTCATATAAATATTTTTACGGTGACGGATTTGGAAAAGATTTTGATGTTCTTAATCTTAAGGCGGAGACAACCGAGGAGCAGACGCGCACGCTGTTGCTTGCCAATCTCTTGGCTTTCCATGAACAAAAACGGGCCTTTCAGACGAAGTCCACCGAGATGCTCAAATATCATCTGGCCGATCCTCTCTGGATATTTGTCGGAAGTACGGTCAATACGACCAATCAGGCGCAAGGTTCAGACGTCCTTACCGTTGTCAAATTTCTTGACGCGTTTCTGCGTAATGAACGGTCGTGGGTTCAAAAATGGATCAAAAAAATTCTCGATGGGAATAGCGGTATTGCAGATGACAGCGGGAACGATGTTTTTGCGGCGCGGTTCAAGCTATTAAAGAGCTGGCAAAAAGACCCGGATGCCATCCTCCGGGATATTCTCAAGCGGATATTTCATACTTCCCATGGCGGGCGCCTGCATGTGGGTGATATTAAAGGCAAGGCCGGAGAGCTTGGCCTTAAGGTTAGCGGTTCAGATTATTATTTTGGGCTGGTCTATATTGGGGACACGTCAACATTTAAACAGCTCATTGAGCAAGAATGCCGGGATGTCGAGGTGGAAGATGACCAGATCGGCGAAGGATTATTTGAGAATATCAAGAAGCCGGATTCGCGCATCAATATCCTCGTTGGTGCCAAGAAATTCATGCAAGGATGGGACAGCTGGCGCGTTACAAATATGGGGCTTTTGAATATCGGCCGCAGTGAAGGCTCAGAGATCATTCAGCTTTTTGGTCGAGGGGTGCGCCTTAAAGGATTTAACCGCTGTCTAAAGCGGAGTGCCGCCTTATCCGGTAGCCATCCTGCGGGAATTGAATTATTGGAACGTCTCAATATTTTTGCCATTAGAGCAAACTACATGACGCAATTTCGGGAGTATCTGGAACGAGAAGGAATTGAGCCGCTTGGCGATATGGAGCTGGCGTTACCGATCAGGCGCGAGTCAATCTTTTTGAAGGCGGGCCTTATTGCTCCGCGATTACCTAAAGACAGCAGTTTTGCCGATGATGACAAGGTTGTTCTTGGGCTCGATCCCGCGGCGAAGGTTGTTTTGAACTTTTCAATTCAGGTTGAAAGAATTGGGACGCAATCCGGCGCTATCCAGACCGCCAAATACACTGGCGGCGTTGAGCGCTGGGCAAGCCTCGCGCAATTAAGATGGCTTGATTGGGAAGATATGTACTTACAGGTTCTTCAGTTTAAGGAAGAACGCGGCTTCCATAATCTTGTTATCCGGCCGGAACATCCAAGGGCCATCCTCGAAGCGTCTGATCCAAAGCTTTATGCCCTTATCTGTGATGAGTCAGTTTTGGAACCTAAAACATCCGCGCAGGTTTTGATTTTGCAAACTGTTATGGCAGGTGTTCTTAAAAAGTATATTGAAAGATTTTACCGCAAGCGGCAACAACGCTGGGATTCAAAGCATATGGTGTATGCACCGCTTGATAAGAACGACGATAATTTTCAGGATTATATTCTCAGAGTGCCCCGAAGCGATTCAGCGCTCATGCAGACGATTCAGACTGCGATCGCGGATTGGAAGCGAGTGCAGAAAACATTATCCTCGGATATTCCCAATATTCATTTTGATCGGCATTTGTTCCAGCCGCTGTTGATCAGCAAGGGAAGTCGGGTGCGCTGTGTTCCGCCAGCTTTAAATGAAAGCGAAGAAAGATTTGTCAATGATCTCAAGTCTTTTTGTTTGGCAAATCCCGATGCTTTAGCGGAGAAGGAGCTTTTCCTATTACGGAATTTGAGTCGAGGAAAAGGAATCGGTTTTTTTGAGGACAATGGATTCTTTCCTGATTTTATGCTTTGGATCACTGAAGGCAAGAAACAGCGGCTTATTTTTATTGAGCCGCACGGGATGCTTCTGGAAGATCGTCCGACCATGAATCCCAAGGTTGGTCTTTATAAGAAATTACAGTCCGAAGCGATACAGACAAAGAAGGTCCTGAAGAAGAATCTTACTCTGGATTCATTTATCATTTCAGCAACGCCTTTTGACGACCTGAGGACGCGGCATGGCAGTGAATGGGATCGCCAAAAGTATGCAGGCGAACACATCTTATTTTTCGGTGAGCAACCGGGTGATTATGCGTATATTTCTCAGATACTCTCCGAGAATGCTGATTTACCAAACACTGATATTGTTCCGGAAAAAGTCGGATCAGTGGCGCAAGTATTAACTTCGATAAAGAAAGCCTTAAAATTTAAGAAATACCTTCCGGTTTATTCTTTTGCGGCGGCTTGCGGAAAATTCGGTCATGATCAGACAGCTCAAGAAGAAGGATGGATCAAGGTTGATATTAAACGAGATCTTCATCCTGAAATGTTTGTCGTTAGAGCTATCGGCCATTCCATGAAGACAAGGATCAATGATGGGGATTATTGTATTTTTGAGAAAGATAGAGGCGGGACGAGAAACGACAAGATCGTATTGGTTGAATGCCGTGATTCGGTAGATCCCGATTCAGGCAAATACACCATCAAGAAATACCTGAGTGAAAAAATCGAGAATGCCGATGGCGTTATAATTCAGCGCAAGATCAGTCTTATTCCGCTTAATAAGAAATACGCTACGATTGAGCTGGATGCTGAGGCTGTTGATGAATTTACCGTTGTCGGATGGTTTATTGAGGTAGTGCGGTAGGCGTATGAAAATTATTTGCAGGCGATGCAAAAAAGTTATAGGTGAGCAGGCGCCATATCAGGACAATGTTGAGGTCAAGGCCAAATGTTCCGAATGTATCGCGAAGGACAAGTTGTCCGGCGTTCGCTTTAGCCCTATTCCGGAATTGCAGGACGGTCAGGAAATCACGTTAGATAGCGGGCTCAAGGGCAGGCTTTGGGCGGTAAAGAATAAGTCGAAGGAAATCTCTTTGTTTGAAATAGCCGTGTCGGGGAAAAAGTTTTTTTGCGCTGACCAGATACGGGATGTTTTCAGGCAATATGTTGATAAGGCAAAGGCGAAAGATGTTGATGTTTCATTTTTGCACTCGATGAAATGCAAGATCGATCACTTAAGGAAACGGTCGAAAAAAGACGCGCCGGTTGAGCCAAAAAACAATCCGCGTGATATGATTCAATATAATTGCACCGTGAGCGTATCCAAGGATTTCGCCTTGAGGATGTTTGATAGTAAAGTGAATCAGCTACATGAGATTGCTGGTATACTGAGGCGGGCTGATGACGCTATACGCGAAAAACAGCAAGCGGAGACGGCTGAGCGAACTATTCGGTAATTCCTAATAGTTCACTTGTAAGTAATACTTAACAGTTCGATTTTTGAAGCTGGGTAACGAAGTTTTCCTGCTCTTTGGGATTTTTGAGTAGTTGCCGCAATTGGCGTTCGGTGACGAGGCGCTTGGGCATGGGATCGCCCAAGGCTTCGATGGCTTTAACCAGTGGGGTGTTAAGGCCAAGAAGGCTGGTATATTGCCAGATCCGGACCCGGGAGATGCCGATCTTACGGGCGAGGTCAGATTCGTTCTTGGCATCGCCAGATTCGAGCATCCGGGCGTATTCCTTGGCCACGAAGATGGGGTTGCGGTAGGTTTTAGGCGGTTTTGGGCGGATCCTGCGGGCTTCATCGGGCGTCTGGCCGTCCCGGATGACGGATATGATCCGGTGGTTCCATTTGCCCTGTTCGGTCAGGATCGCCGTGTGGTGCCATAAAAGCCAATTCCCTGTGAACTGTTCGGGGAGCCAGTTTAACCCTCAGCAAGATCTTTTGCTGAGGGTTTTTTATTGATAAAAGAGATCCCAAAATTGTATATTTTTTTATTAAAATCAATTACAATGTTGGCGTCAGTGATGATGCTGACGTGATCTTAAAATCGCCTATGCGTATATTTTTTTATTTTCTTTTTATTCTGTTCTTCGCCTGTCCCGCTGTGTATGGCCAAGAGGGGATCAAGCCATGCTTGCTGGTGAGCGTGATCCAAGACCCGCCTGTCCTGACAAGCCTTGAGGCGATCCAAAAATTAGTTGATTACGCAAAAAAAGCCCAAACGCGTATCCTTTTTGTCCAAATATATCGCGCGAATCAGGCCTGGTTTTCTTCGACGCTCGCAAACGATACGCCTTACAAGAACGCCTTTCAGAGAACCGGGATCGACCCTTTTTCGTTCTTGATCGAACAAAGCCATGCGGCAAACATCAAGGTGTATGCGTGGGTTAACCTGCTGAGCCTGAGCACGAATAAAGATGCGGTCCTGCTAAAGAAGTATGGGCTTGAGGTGCTCACGCGCAATGCAAAGCCAAAATCAACGATCGCTGATTACAAGATCGATAACCAATATTTTTTAGAGCCAGGGGACTTGCGTGTTCGGGAATACTTAGGGGGTATTGTCGAGGAGATCACTGTGGCATATCCTCAGCTGGACGGATTTTTATTGGATTATATTCGTTATCCGGATGTAAAACCGGCGTATGGGTATTCTGAGGCGAATATGAAGCGCTTCAAAGAAGCGACAGGCGTTGACGTTTTTGATGAAAGAACGGAAAGTTGGCGAAAGTGGAAACGCGATCAAGTGACAAGCCTTGTCAGGGAGATCTCTCAGAAGGCTCGGGCGATCCATCCTGATATCGGCATTGCGGCAACCGGATGCGTCTCGTATTCCCGTGCCTATATGGATTCTTTTCAGGATTGGCCTTTATGGATCAATAGCGGACTTGTGGACTTTGTCGAATTGATGAATTATCCTAGCGATGTAGGTGAATATCAAAAATATATCAATGAGGCAAAAGCAAAGGTCAAAGATTTTTCACGGGTCTATATGGGGCTTGGGGCGTACAAGCTTCTTAAAAATCCTGATGTCTTTTTACAGCAACTTACTGTCGCGAAGGATTCTGGGGCAGGGGCTGTTGTTGTTTTTCATTATGGGGATCTCCTTGAAAGTCCGAGGCTCGCCGAGATCCTTTCCGAACTCCCCGCAGATAAACAATAGAAAATGCTTTAGGCTATTTCGATCGTTTTCTTTTTTCCAATGGTTCCAGATGCACTAAGACATCAGAAACAGAGGGGATCTTTTCGCGAATGGCATCTTCGATCTCGTAGCTAATGTCGTGGGCTTTGTCCATGCGCGTGGCAGGGTCAAGCTGGATATGCAGGTCCAAGTGGATGTCGTCTGGCCGTCCACGAGAGCGTATCTTGTGACAGCCGCGAACACCTTTTACGTTAAGGACAATATCTTCGATCTGCTTGCGATCTTGAATGGCGATCGCGTCGCAAAGAATGCCTGATTCTGCTTTGATGATCTCAAATCCGCTATAACCGATAAATCCCGCGATAAGAAGCGTCGCAATAGGATCGACCACGGGATAGCCGGATTTGATCGCGATAAGCGATACAATAACCGATGCAGATGTTAAAAGATCAGCGCGTGTATGCATCGAATCCGCGACAAGGATATCGCTGCGCAGCGCTTTTCCCTTTGAGGATTCATATTTAATGACACCGATGTTCACAAAGATCGTGCACAGCATGATCACAAAGCTTATCGTGTCCACTTCAGGGGTTGTTGCGGTAAAAAGGCGGCCGATCCCTTCTTTGGCAAGGCTAAACGCGGTAATGCCTAAAAGGGCCGCAATGCCTAAGGCAAAAAGTGTTTCGTATTTTTTATGTCCGTAAGGATGGTCCTCGTCAACAGGCTGGGCGCAGAACATAATACCGACAAGGCCTATGATATTGGAAGCGCCATCCGCAAGGGAATGAAATCCATCAGCTGTCATGCTGGCGCAATGCGTAAATAAGCCGTAAATGATCTTGGCTGCGGCCACAGCCCAGTTGAGCGCTAGGACAAGGATGAGGACGTGTTGGATCTTTTTGTAGTGCGTTGAGGTAAGGGTAGACATAAAATGATCAAATCCTGATCTTTAGCGACGATTTTACCAAATAATAATTCCTTGGTCGTTGAGTTCCTGGATACGTTCCGGTGGTGGACGCTTGCTGGTTTTGGTAATGCCAGCCGTCGGCTCTGGCGTATTAATATTTGATTGATGACGCGTCGTTGAACTGCTAGCCGAAGGCGTTGGTTTTGTTTTAGCGGGCGTTATTTTAACAGCTTCTTCAGGGGTTTCTACTGCAAGCATTTTACTTTTTGGATACCGCGTTATAGTGATCGATGAACGCGTGGACGACACTGGTTCCGGGCTGAGAGCTACTAAAGGTTTTTCTTGAAATACCTCATTTATGATCGTTTGGGTTTCCGGCGCACGCAGTGTAGGTTTTGATATGCTCTTATTCATTTGAACAAAGATCAGCAGAGCGAAGATGCCGAACAAAAAAGCGAAAGCGATATGCTTATGTTTCTTTTCCATGATCAATTTTCCTCCCATGAAAGGATGACATAGTCTCCTGTGCTTGGCATATAGGGCGGAGGGGAGCTAACGAGCCTCGGGTCATGTGAATAATCTTTAGAGTAGCCGGTCAACTTTTGTCCTGTAGAACCACTGAACGTTCCTATTGGGCCTCGCTCATCCTGGATAATGCCGCCGTAGATCGTCAAGGTTCCTTTAGCGCTTCCGGAATCCCAGCTGTCAACCATAAAGGATGTCCCCATGGCCATAACGCATCCATCGATCTCGAGATCGTAGGGAGCGCTGCTTGAAATGACAACGTCTTGCTCAGAGATAATGCCGAAAATATCGTTTGAATTTGGATTTTCGATCGGGTCATCCGCGTAAACAATATTGCTGGGAATGATCACATCCCCGCTTGCGCCAACTGTCAAGTTCCCGTTGAGCGTCCCTGAAACTGTTAAGGTCCCTTTATTGACAAATAATGCGCCATTTGCCGGGATAGACATCGATTTGTTGCTCCACTTCTTTTTTGAATTTGTGACGCGCATAGTTCCGTTATTGTAGAGCGTTACGGTCGTATTTCCTGTCAGGAAAAAACCTCCGGCTGATGCTGCAGACCTTAAGCCCAAAGCTTGGCTTGGCATGATGCCTGGCTCGGCGCCAAAAGACATGCCTTCCTGGAAAACAGGTTCGTCGTAAGGCGCGTTCGTGGTTTGGGAAAGGTTGATATTGCTACCGTTATTGTAAAATCGGATATAGTCGTCAACAGAACTTACTTCACCGCCAAAGAGAGGATCGTTGTAAATATGAAAATGCGCGTTGGTGTGTGTCGGGCCGTCCAGCGAATCATTCATTCCAAACCATACAGGGGTATTGTCAAAAGTCTCCTCCTCGGTAAACCATAGATAGCGCGCATAATTGTCGACTTGCGCATAGCTGGAGATCACACGGCTTCTGCCGTCAAATGTTCCTGTGGAGGTGATCTTGTAGCGACGCACGGTACTGCCGACCCCTCCCATGATCCCCAGGTCATCGATAAAAACGCTGTAACTGCCGCCTCCAATAGTTTGGGTGCCTCCCCAAGGATTTGTATTATCGCCTACGGGAGGGGAAGATTGGCTTCGAAGCCAGAATATCGCGTGGTCTATACCAGATTCTGCTAAATAAAACGCTTTTGTGCGTCGTTTAAATATATCGGCGGCGATCTTGTTGTTGATGCTCATGGAAACAAAGGTGGCAACAAAGACAAGTAAGATGCTTAGAACAAAGAACGTAATAATGAGCGCCACACCTTTGCGATCCCGTAGTTTTTGATTGAAATAGGCCATAGCTAATTCCTCATTTGGATGATGATCTGTCCGATGTCAGCGAGTTGCTGGCCCGCGACCGAATCTTTCTGAACAGCGATATCGATCTGTATAAGATCGGCCGGTGATGCCGGGCGCGAAAATTGTAAGTTGGTTATGTTGTTGGCCAGGATAGAAGTTGCCGTTGATGTGGTCCGGATGAGTTGATTTCCTTGGTTGCGAGAATAAGTGATGTTATCCGACCATTCAACGCCGCCCAGGGAATCCAGGATCGTTCCGCTGTTGTCATTGTCTTGGGGTATCTTGAACGTGAGCGATGCACTTGAGCTTCCGGCCCCTAAACTGATCTGAGATGGCCGGGTTTCCTTGAGCTCTTTTTCCATGCTGGCGAATGCCTTAATAATATCGCTACGCAGTTCCATAGAAACGTCGTTCGCGAACCATGACCCGCGTCCAACATCCAGGATTTGGAACGCCGAAAGGATCAAAAAGGTCAGGATGCTTACCGAGATAAGCGTTTCGACCAAGGAAAAGCCATGTTCAATGTTATTTGTTCGCAATGCGCATCACCACCTGTACGGTTGAATCCGTAATGTCATTATTGTTAATGTCTTCATCTTCGGATAAAGTACCATCGAGATTCGTATCTTCTCCGATGATACGGTTACCTTGGCGCCAGCAGATGCTAACCGTTACCTGAAGCAATTCATCGACAGAATCATCCACATGTACGATCCCGCTGCTTTCCGGGATCTCGTTCAGGGTAAATGTCATACCATTGTATGTGCTGTAGATATCGGAAAACGTAGCGCTTTTGACCTCTTCCATAACACTGATAGCTGCATTCGTTGCAATGTTGATGTTTCGTGAGGTGGCGATCAGAACAGAGCAGATGGCATAGACAAGAATGACGCCGCAAATAGCAAATGCGAGAATACCTGTAGCGATCAGGAGTTCAGAAAGGCTTAGGCCTTTGGAGGAATGACATTTTGTGAGAAGGTTTTGTAGTCTAAGATTTCGCATATCGATCAACCTTCCTACTTAAAGTATAGGTGAGGAATTCCTGAATTGCAACACTATCTCTTTTTTGGGCTTTGCGAGGTCAGCAACAGCTGAACGCATGGTTTATTAAAAATGTAAAGCCTGATCGCAGCCTCGATGTCAGCCTTGGTCACGGCGAGAATATTGTTTTCGTAGCTAAAGAATGCTTTAGGGCTCAAGCCATAGAGAATGTATTGGGCGGCCTTGGAAGCAAGGAATCCATTGTCTTGTTTGCGGCTAAGGTAGCGGGTCAAGATCTCCCTTTTTGAGTCAAGGATCTCGAGGTCGCTCACACTGCTCGTTTGCAAAAGAGCGATCTGTTTTCTTATTCCTTGAATAACCTTTTCTTGATTCTCAGCCGATGTTCCGGCGAAAGCGCCAAAAAAACCATTGCCGTATCCTGGAAGAGAGAAAAAATGCTGGGTGTATGTGAGGCTTTGCGCGTTACGGATCTGATGCAAGAGGCGTCCATTGTATCCTGACATGATCGAATTTAATACTTCAAAGCTGTAAAACGCTGCCTCAGCCATACGTATCCCTGAGTAGCCAAACAAGACAACGGCTCCTTGCCTGTCGACTTGCGTGACGATCGTTTCGTTGTGGGTTATGGGTTGAATATCTAGGGAAGCAAAAGATGGCGTGCTCGATGATGAGGGAAGCCGTGAGAATATCTTTTCGACTTCCTGAATGGCCCGGCTTGGCGGCATATCGCCAGAGACCGAAATGATCATGTTTTCAGGGACTGCATAAGTTTTGTAGAAATCAGTAAGGTTTTTTAGGGTGACAGAGGGGGCACTTTGCAAAGTTCCATTGACAGAAAAGCCGTAGGGGTGATCCTTAAAAATAGTTTTTTTGAGCAAATTAAATCCACGGCTAAACATATTATCGTTTTCTGCCTGAATATCGAGCAAGCTTTTCTTTTTTACGTTCTCAAGTTCTGCCGAAGAGAAAAAGGGATCCTGCAATACACGCGCAATATTTTTAAGGGCGAAGGGAAGTTCCTCGATCAGCATGCTGGCGCGGATCCCGAAGCTATTTTCATCGGCGAAAGACTGCAACCGGATGCCGCGGTTCTCGAGAATCGTCGACAGGTCTTGGCGATCTTTTTCTGCGCGCAAAAGCATTTGCGCGCATATTTTTGATATGCCGTTCGTCGACGTTGTCTCCGCCAGAAGTCCGCCTTTAAAGAGGACGGTGACCGAGGTCGTCGGTGTGAATGTATTCTGTATGGCAACGGTACGGATCCCGTTCTTTAATGATTTTTCTTCCCAGCGCAAGTTTTGAGAGGATTTTGAAGGTGTCGTGTTCACGTCAGGATCCACGTAGGATCTTGGGTTCAAAATGGAAAAGTTTGCTTTTTTGAGGGAAAAATATTTTTTGGCAACATTCTGGACTTGGGTCGGCGTTACATGGGCGATCTCTTGAATGTATTTTTGAGAAAATTGGGCATCGCCTGTCAGAACGCGCTCAAGGCTCAGAGAGCTTGCGATCGCCTCAAGTGAAGCACGCGAAGAAACATAATTAGATAACAGCAACTTCTGTGCGCGGGTAAGTTCAGAGCGTGAGATCTTTTTTTCTTGTAGTTGTTTGAGCTCGTCAAAGATCAGGGCCTTGACCGTATTATAATTCTCTGGCTTAAGCGTTGCGTAGATCGTGAAGAGTCCCTTGCGAGAGAGAGTATCGTTTGCGACACCGATGGACTGAGCTAATTGTAATTTTTTAATAATTTTCTGCTGTAAGCGTGATGCTTCGCCTTGGCCGAGGATAACTGCCAGCACATCCAGGGCGTAGATGTCCGGATCGAGAACATTGGCGGATAAGAATCCGATATTGAGGCGAGCCATGTCGGCGTCAAACGTTGTTGTTAAGGCGCGGGACAGGATCTGCGTTGGCACATCCGGGATGCTGGTCGGTTGGTAGCAAGGCTTCGGCATGGAGGGGATATATTTTTCGACCGCATCAAAGACATCTTGAGCGTTAACATCTCCGGCTACCGCCAAGACAGCGATATTCGGGGTAAAGCGCTGATAGGACGTCCGCACCTCATCGGGCGTTAGGAGCTCAAAGAGATGAGGATATCCCAAGACGGGATGTTGATAAGGGTGCGCATGAAAGGCAAGCTCCCATAGTCGCTCGTTGACTTCGGCGTCAGGATTGTCAGCATAAAGGATGATCTCCTTGTGAACGACTTTTTTTTCTTTGATGATAACGGCATCGTTTAAGTTTGGGGAAAAGGCCATTTCATGGATCAGGTCAAGAGCTGGATGCAGATTGTCTTTTGGAACGGTTATGTAGATCGAGACTGTATCCGCGGATGTTGAGGCATTGAATGTTCCTCCAAGCGTTTTGATGATCTTTTCGATCTCGCCTTCTTTAGGGTGCTTTAAGGAAGAACGGATCATCAAATGTTCGATCAGATGCGAAATACCATAGCCACAAAGATTCCCTTCATCGGCGCTTCCTGTTCGGAAAATAAGATTGAGGGCGGCCAGGCCTGTTCCAGGGAATTCTTGAACAACAGCGGTAAAGTCATTCTCATAAACTTGTTCGTGGATAAGGGTATCTTGAGGTGCGGGTATCGGATCCTTCGCGCAGGAAGTTTGCAGGAGAAAAAGAAAGAATAAGGGTAGAAAGTTTGTGATAGTCTTGAAGCGTTTTTGCACAAATCCTCCTTTGTATAATATAGTTATTTTAACAAGAAAATTCTCAGCGTCAACACAGGAAAGTATAAAAATGCTTGCAGGAAGCTTTAGCGCGATGTAATTTATAGCGAACAAAGTTGGACCAAAGGTGGTTTTATGAACAAGGATCTATTAGAGATCTCGCGACGGTCAGGCCGCGCGATGGGCGATTATCAGATGCTGCAGGACGGTGACCGTGTATTGGTGGCGGTTTCTGGCGGCAAGGATAGCCTGACGCTTTTGCATGTTTTGTTGTATCGTCAGAAGATCATCCCCATTGATGTTGCTTTGAAAGTTGTTCATGTTGATGCGGGATTTCCAGGATTTCCACTTTCTAAGCTTATCAAGCATTTTGAACAGCTTGGCGTCGATTATCATATTGAAAGAACGAATTTTTTAAAAAATAAAGATCTTGAGGACTTGAACTGTTTTTGGTGCTCTTGGAACCGGCGAAAGGTTCTTTTTGATCTTGCCAAGCGTTTTGGTTTTAACAAGATCGCCTTTGGCCACCACAAGGACGATATTGTCGAAACGATCCTTTTGAATCTTTTTTTCCGCGGGGAGATCGGCGCGATGAGGCCCAAGCAGGAATTTTTTAACGGAAAAGTTGTCGCCATCCGCCCTTTGGCGTATGAAACCGAGGAGCGAATAGACCGATTTGCTCGATCGACCAAGCTTGATCGAGTATGCCCTTTTCGCTGTCCGCGCGCTCAAGATACAAAGCGGAGGATGATCAAGCAGCTTTTAAAAAGGCTCGAAAAGAAAAATCCTTCCATTAAGGGAAATATTTTTCAGGCGCTGCAGAATGTTCGGCAAGAGTACTTGCTGGATCCAGTAGAGTAGGTTTTGCTAAAAAAGCGTTTACTTTTTTTTGGTTTTCAGTATACTAAATTATCAATTTAGTCGTAGTCATTGTTAACGAAAGGAAGGATCTTTATGGCAGTTTCATACAAAACTTTAGGCCTTGTCAACACTCGTGAAATGTTTCAGAAGGCGATGAAGGGTGGTTATGCTGTTCCGGCCTATAATTTTAACAACATGGAGCAAATTCAGGCGATCGTTACGGCATGCCTTGAAACACAGTCGCCGGTCATTTTGCAAGTTTCCAGCGGAGCGCGTAAATATGCCGACCAGACACTGTTGCAGTATATGGGCCAGGGCGCTGTTGAGATGATGAAAGCTCACGCGAAAGCAAAAGGTTTAAAAGAGATCCCGATCGTGCTTCATTTGGATCACGGAGATACTTTTGAACTGTGCAAGTCGTGCATTGAAACGGGCTTTTCATCTGTTATGATCGACGGCTCTCACCATTCGTACGAGAAGAATGTCGAGCTGACAAGACAAGTTGTCGAGTATGCGCACAAATTTGATGTAACGGTTGAAGGGGAGTTAGGCGTTTTAGCTGGTATTGAGGATGACGTTTCTGCGACGCACTCGACCTATACAAAGCCGGAGGAGGTTATTGACTTTGTTTCTAAGACCGGTGTTGATTCGTTGGCGATCTCCATTGGCACATCCCATGGCGCGAACAAGTTCAAGCCTGAGCAATGCACGCGCAATGCGGATGGGGTTTTGATCCCGCCAGAGTTGCGTTTTGATATTTTAGAAAAGATCCAGGAAAAATTAGCTGATTTTCCGATCGTTCTTCATGGATCGTCCTCGGTCCCTGTTGAAGCCGTGAAGATCATCAATAGTAACGGCGGCGCCTTAAAAGATTCAATTGGCATCCCGGAAGAACAATTGCGCAAAGCCTGCCAATATAATGTGTGCAAGGTTAACATTGATTCCGATGGCCGCCTTTGGATGACCGCAGCGATCCGTAAATTGTTCAACGAAAAGCCTGCAGAGTTTGACCCGCGTAAATATTTGGGGCCGGCGCGCGACGCGCTTGTTCTCATGTATAAGCATAAAAATGAAAAAGTATTAGGATCCGCTGGGAAAGCATAGTTTGCCTTTTGCGCAAAGCCCGTCTTTTTCCAGAGGCGGGCTTTTTCTTTGAACGAAGTGGAGGGGGGATAGCTCGATATGAAATTCTTTTTAAAAGAAATTCGTGGCACTTTTTTGAGCGCTTTAACGATGGCGTGCGCTGTGTTCTTTTCTGCGGCCGGCGTTGTAAACGCCAGCGACATCGCGGCGCCAAAGGACTCGACGGTATGCGTTGCGTATCTGACCGGAGTCGGTTGCAGTAATTGCGCGGTCGTCGATCCTATTTTGTTCCGAGAGCTTGTTGCGTCCAACCCCAGCCTAGTTGTTCTCGAATACGAAATTTACCATAAGGGCAAAGATAACCAAGAGGCCAAAGATCGTTATTTCAATGCTTATAATCATGGTCAGCCTGGAGGCGTGCCGTTCCTCATTTTAAATAGAGATACGACGGCTATGGGGCGCATTAAGGTGGCTGAGCTTCTGTCCGGCATGGATCATATCGCGTCCAACGCATGCCCGATGCCGGATGGCACAAGCGTTGATTTTGCTGATCTTGATATCGCGCAGCTTCCAGGGAAGGTCAGTCTTTGGACAAAAAATCGTGTTTTAATAAAGGAAAGCGGAGCGGCCGACAATATTGCATTGCATAAGCTTTTGGCAGAGCCAAATATTTGGAAGATCTTGCCACGTATAAAACATGAAAAGATCGAGTCTTTTCCTGTAGAGATATCCCAAGGCATGATCTCTTTTCAGAATGCGGTCCGTGTTGGCGGCTGGACCTTGCAGTGGAATGATGATCCCAAGATGCTCACGCAAGAGTCTTCGCTTGATCCGGCAAAGATCATGACGTGGTTTTTTCCGCTTTTGTTGTTTTGTTTATTATTATTCGCATTTTTACGCATCGAGCGATCCGCCAAAGGTATTAGGTTCAGGATTTGTGTTCCGGAAAAACGGCGCAAGGATTATCTGATCGTTGTTGGGGCTGCCTTTGTGCTGCTCGGGTTCTTTATCTTGGTAAAGGCGCTGGATCCAAAAGCGGTTGAGCAAGCAGGGTATTATTTGCCACTACCTTTATTTACGCTCATTATTGGATTTATTGACGGTTTTAATCCTTGCAACATGTTCGTTCTGACATGCCTAATGGCGCTTCTTGTCTCAACATCAGATTCCCGCGTGCGCTTGTACATTGTTGGATTGAGCTTCGTGGCAACGGTATTTTTGTTATATTTTCTCTTTATGGCGACATGGCTGAACATTTTTCAATATATTAGTTTCATTACACCGTTGCGGATCGGCATCGGCGTTCTTTCGCTCGTTGCGGGTGTGATCAATTGTAAGGATTTCTTGTTCTTTAAGAAAGGCGTTAGCTTGACCATCCCGGATGCGCAGCGCGGGCCTTTGATGAAAAAAGTTTACGCGATGAAGCAAGCCATCCAGCAGGGGTCATATCCCGTCCTGATCCTTTCGTCGATCGCGCTGGCTGTTTTGTCGTCACTCGTTGAGATCCCGTGCACAGCAGGTTTCCCGATCATTTACACGGGGATCTTGTCAGGCAAGGTCCTGGATAGCACGCTGAGCTATTATGCGTACTTAGCCTTTTACAATCTTTTGTACGTTTTTCCGTTGTTCGTGATCGTGAGCATTTTTATCATTAGTTTCAAGGGGCAGCCTATTTCACAGCGTCAAATGGAGATCCTGAAATTTATTGGCGGTGTGATCATGATCTTGCTAGGGGTTATTCTTCTGGTGAACCCAAGCCTTGTCGGTATTAACATTTCTTAGGTTTCTTGTTGGAAATAGAAAAACGCCCTATACAAGGGATGAAAAATTTGATATAGTGGGTTGTTTTTTCACAGCCTGAATTTCTGGCCACAAGGTGGCTTTTTTGTATGGATAAAATTTGGGCCATTAGCTCACCTGGTAGAGCAAGTGACTCTTAATCACTGGGTAGCAGGTTCGACTCCTGCATGGCCCACGAATATCTTTTCATCCGCTGGCTTAAGGATCCCTTTGGGGAAGGCGGAGGATACTTACAGTTTTTGTCGTTGGGTGTTGTCAGTAATTTTAGGGAGGGATTTGTGACAGATCAAAAGGTAGACATCAAAGCGCTTAAGGCCAAGGCGATAGAATTCCGCAAGCAAATTCTTTCCATGATAAACGCTGCTGGTTCCGGCCATCCCGGGGGGTCTCTTTCCGCTGTTGAAATCTTAACAAGCCTTTATTTTGTAAAACTTCGACATCGTTCCTCTCAGCCGCAATGGGAAGATAGAGATCGTCTTATCATTTCCAAGGGCCATGCATCGCCGGTCGTTTATGCGGTGTTGGCTGGATGCGGCTATTTTCCTCAAGAAGAGCTCGCAACGTTCCGTAAGCTTGGATCACGCCTGCAAGGGCATGTTCACCGCAAAGTTCCCGGTGTTGAATTGAACACAGGATCCTTGGGCCAAGGGTTGTCCGTTGCTAACGGTATCGCGCTCGGCGCAAAGCTAAAGAAAAAAGATCTAAAAGCATACTGTCTTTTGGGAGATGGGGAGATCCAGGAAGGATCTATTTGGGAAGCGGCTATGTCCGCAGCTCACTACAAGTTGAATAATGTATGCGCGATCGTGGACTACAACAAGGTTCAGGAAAATGGGTTTGTGAAAGATATCATGGATCTTGAGCCGTTAGCAGAAAAATGGAAAAGTTTTGGATGGGACGTTGTGGAAGTTGATGGCCATGATTTTACGCAGATCATCGACGCTCTCAATAAATTTGATGCCGCAAAGAAACCCTATGTCATCATCGCACACACGGTCAAAGGAAAAGGCGTTTCATTTATGGAGGGGGCCTGCAAGTGGCATGGTAAGGCGCCAAATAAAGATGAATTGAATGCCGGGCTTAAAGAACTTTTAAGCCAGGAAGGGTAGATAATGGATTTTATACCAACACGCGATGGTTTTGGAACAGAATTGGTTGCCTTAGGCAAGGAACGTCAGGATATTGTTGTTGTTTCCGCTGACCTTGAGGATGCAACACGGGCTGAGTATTTCAAGAAAGAATTTCCGGATCGGTTTTTTACTTTAGGGATCGCCGAGCAGGACATGATCGGAACAGCAGTCGGGTTGAGCCTTCAGGGTTTCACGGTTTTCTCTTCGTCCTTTGCGGTTTTTATGACAAACCGAGCTTATGATATGATCCGTATCGGCGTTTGTCAGAATAATGCGAATGTGAAGATCGTCTGTTCTCACGCCGGCTTGACCGTTGGTGAAGACGGTGCTACGGCGCAATCTCTCGAAGATATCGCGCTCATGCGCGTTTTGCCCAACATGACCGTTCTTTGTCCTGTAGACACGATCGAAGCCAAGAAAGCAACGCGTTGGGCGGCAAGCCATTTTGGCCCGGTTTATCTGCGTACAAGCCGTGCACCATTAGCGGTCATCACACAAGAAAGCGACCCTTTCATTGTTGGTAAGGCGAGCATTGTGCGTGAAGGAAGCGATGTGACGATCATCGCCTGTGGCGCGATGGTCTATGAAGGTTTGCAAGCTGCCGAATTATTAAAAAAAGACGGCCTTGAAGCGCGCGTTGTGAACATGCATACGATCAAACCTCTTGATGAAGCTGTTATCATTGAGAGCGCACAAAAAACAAAAGCTATCGTGACGGCTGAAGAACATCAGGTCGCTGGTGGTTTGGGCAGTGCGGTGTGTGAGGTTCTGGCGCAAAAACATCCTATTTCTGTGGAGATGGTCGGTATGCGTGACGCCTATGGGGAAACAGGGGATCCTCAAGGGTTGTTGAAAAAGTATCACATGAAAGATGTTGATATTGCTGAAGCGGCGCGTAAGGCGGTCAAGCGCAAGAAGTAGGCATTTTTTTGATCATTTTTTTAAAAGGGCAACTTGAAAAAGTTGCCCTTTTTTTTAAAAACACAGAATAATGAAAGTATTTCGTCGAAAGAAATGTTAAAATAAAACAAAAAAGGAGCCCTATGAAACGCTATGCATTTTTTATTCTAGCTTTGTTAGTTGTTTGCGTTGCCGCAGGTTGCAGTAATGATAAAAGGCCAAAATATAAAAATCTTGCTTTTGAATTCTTCTTAAAATATAACCCGACTTGGGAAGTCAAGGAGCGGGTAGGGTCGGCCGTTGTTGCTTTTCTTGCGCCGCGCATCGACGACCTTGATTTCTTTCAAGAAACATTGACGATCACAGTTCAGGAAATGGTTGAGCCGATCTCTTTGGCAGACTACACAAAAGCTGTTGTTGAACAGACAAAAGCCATGAAGATGATCAAAGATGTTGATGTGAACATTATTGAGTCGGCTCCATGGACGCTTTCTGGAATTCCGGCGCACAAGCTTATTTACACCTTGACGCAATATGGAAATCCTCCTGAAGCGATAAAGGCGGGCGTCTTGCCCAGTGTTGATGCGGAAGGGTTGACCATCAAGATCATGCTGGTCTGGACGATCCGTGACAGCAAGATGTATCTTATCACTTTTGTTTCTCAAAAAGATGGATATCAGACGCACCTTCAAGATGTTGAAGGCATGCTGCAGTCGTTTCGTTTTATGTAGACGTGACGCATGAAAGAATGCTCCTCTTGTCGTATATTTTTTAAAGAGTCCGTGATGCAGTGCCAGCAGTGTGGACGCGTGCTTAAAGAGGTATCCTTAAGCGAGGCGCTGGAGCACACGCGGCAGCGGTTCTTGAGACATTTTAGCGAAAACAAAAGTATTCGCGCGCTGGATGCACACACCAAGTATGTTGTGGGAAGTTATTTTAATAACCATTCGCTATTTTTGTATTTTGACTTGAACAAGAATCACATGAAGTATGGACAAGGTTTTGAGCGTTTTTTTATCCAACCGATCAACTGCACCGCGCTTATTAATTTTCCCTGGTTCGTTTTTAATGTTCTTTATACGAATTATTTTCATTACGCTTACAAAGGGTTTTGCGTCAAGTGCCACTGCAAGCATCGGACAGATCATCATCCAGCCTCTGAGTGCGACTACAACGTGATCTATTTCCAGATCTTGCGAGATATCTTTAACGGCGATATTATTTATACAAAATCTGTTTATGAGGCTTACGACAAGGATTGCCGATCACGAGGGCTTCCCAGCGCCTATGCGGATTTAAGCCGGCGAAATAAGTTTTGTGAAATCACGTTAGACCTGTTATCGATCGGATTGTCGGTATTGTTTTGGATCTTTATCGGTGTTTACGTAAGCTTTCCGATGGTTAAGGTCTTGATGCAAAAGATGCAGTTTTTAGATGCCTATGAATGGAGATTGTTTTAACGGTATAAAATAATGAATTGGTCCAACACCTATAGCCGCTTTCAGTTCTTACGCCAAGTCCCCATTTTTGCGAGCTGCAATTGGCTTGAATTGTATTTTATCGCGGAGCGAACAGAGGTGGTGGCATTCAAGAAGAATGATATTATTTATCAGCGAGGGGATCCCGCTGATGCGTTTTATTGTGTTACCTCAGGGCGATTATTGGCGTACAATCGCGATGCGCACGGCCACAAAAGAAGCGTTGAGTATATTTATCGGGGAATGTATTTTGGTATTGTCTCTTTGTTGACCGGAGAGCCGCATTCATTGAATTTTGAAGTCTTGAATGATGCGTCGCTGATCCGCATTGAGAAAAATAAGTTCAATGAAATCTTAAAGAAGATCCCTCGCCTTGGCCTTGAGATCAGCTATAGCCTTTCGCGAAGGCTTAAGCGTCAGGAGCGGCGGGAAAAGACCATTTTTGAAAGTACTATTATTTCGGTCTACAGTCCTTTCCACAGGATCGGAAGTTCTTTTTATGCTTTTAATCTTGCGCAGCAGTTACATAAAGAATCCAGGCGAAGGGTTGTTTTTGTCCATTTGTTCAGGGATTCGGAGCAGGTTGTCGCTGAGGGCCAGCAAGAATCAAGTTCCTTGCACTGGAAACAGCCAGCAGTTAATTTTAGCACGCTTACACAAAGCCCTCAGATGCTAGCAGACGCGATCCTAAAGACGGGCGATGTTGATTTTTTGCATATTTGTTTTGAATCCGGAGAACATGACCTGTCAGGCCATATCAGTGATTTTGTCAGCACTCTCGCCAACGATTATCATTATATCATCCTTGATCTTCCGAATCATGCGGATACGTTGGTGTTCAAAACGTTGACGCAGTCAGATGAGTGCCATCTCTTGTTAGGCCCGTCCGTTGATGAGCTTGAGGCAGGGCGGCCCGTGGTAGAGCATTTGCGCGACGCCTTTAAAGGTCAGAAAGAAGCGGATCGTTTGAAAATTTTGGTCCGAGAATCTTCTGGGACGACCATGCCAAAATTTGATACGCTTGAAGAAGCGTTAACCTGCGTTATTTACGCAAAGTTGGCGTATGTTGCCCCTGAAGACCTAACGGTGAAGTATTCTTCGAGCGCTCTGGATATTCACTTACCGTCGGATGGCGTGGTATTCTCACAACAGGTGCGAAGATTTGCTCGCGATATCGCCAAAGTCCAAGTTGGTTTGGCTTTAGGAGGTGGGGCGGCGTTTGGATTGTCGCTCATAGGTGTTTTACGAGTTTTAGAGCGAGAAAAGATTCCCGTGGATGTCATTGCTGGGAGCAGTATCGGTGCCTTGATCGGAGGGCTGTGGGCCTTGGGGCATAGCGCAGATGAGATCGCGGATTTTGCGCGTGAATTTCGGTCAAAGTTAAAATGCTTAAGTTTGTTGGACCTTGTTTTTCCGCGCTCAGGGCTCATCGGAGGCTACGGTATTAAGCGGTGGTTGCGGGGAAAGATCGGCAATAAAACATTCCATGACGCACGAATACCCTTAAAGATCGTTGCCTTTGATATTTTGCGGCACGAGGAAATTGTTTTAGATGAGGGAGATGTTGTGGATGCGATCCGCCAAAGCATTTCGATCCCCGGTTTTATGAGGCCTGTTAAGCGGCATGGACGTGTTATGATCGACGGAGGGATGGCGAATCCATTACCTGTGAATGTTTGTTTATCCCTGGGCGTTTCCAAGGTGATCGCGGTCAATATCATGAAATCGCCTGAGGATGTCGCTAAGGATATCGAGGTTTTAAAACGTGAGCAGGATAGGCAAAACAGCGTTCGCTTTTCCTCAACCCCTGGCCGATTTATCCACGCGAAAGTTGTTTCGGCTTTTCAACGTTTATGGTCGCCTAACATTTTTGACATTATCGTGAAGAATTTTTTGTCAATTTGTTATGTCCTCGCGGAGCAGAGCGGGCAGCAGGCGGATGTTGTCATCCATCCAGACTTGACGGGCGTTGATTGGTATGAACTTTATAAAGTGGACGAGCTTATCGCGCAGGGTGAAAAAGCCGCTCAAGCACGTATTCAGGAGATCCGCGAGCTTGTTTTTCAATGAGAAGAAAAGGATAGTGTTATGGAAAAAATGATCCGTCCCTGGGGAGAGTATCATAAATTTTTTGAGGAATCTGGTGTTTGGGTTAAGCGCGTTGAAGTGAAGCCTCGCAGCCGTCTCAGCCTGCAAAAGCACCAGAAGCGTTCTGAAAAATGGATCATCGTTAGTGGCGTGGGCAAGGTAGAGGTCGGCGGCACAGAGAGCCTCATTGGCCCTAGCAGCGTTATAGATATTCCCGAACAAACGGTGCACCGTATCACGAATACGTCAACAAAGGAAAGCCTTATTTTTATTGAGGTCGCATGCGGGAGTTATCTGGGAGAGGATGATATTCTTCGCCTGGAAGATGATTATGCGCGAGAATAGATCATGAGCGCGGTTTTAACAAAAAAGGCTTTAGCCCGTATTAAAAAAGTCCATCAGCTATCACGAAAATACAATGGCCCATCCCAAGGACAACACCTTGCGAAGCTTCTTTTATTGATGCGAAAACATGCTCAGGAAATCACATTGCTGCATCGTAAAAAGGACCTGCATTATTTGATCGAAGTCGGGGACTTACTGATCTTATGCTTTGAGATCCTTTTGGAAAATCGCCGAAGCATTGACGCAACAGCAAGGTTGTGTTTTACACGCTACGAGAAGAAATTAACACAATTATTAGCGAGGTCTGCATGAAAAAAGTGATAACAAAGATCGTTTGCACTCTGGGCCCGTCCAGTGAGCAGCTGGGTGTTTTGCGCCGCATGATGAATGCCGGTATGGACGTGGCGCGTCTGAATTTCTCGCACGGTTCTCATCCGGAGCATTTAAAGCGTATCCTGCTTGTGCGCCAGCTGAACAAAAAATATCATCGTCGCTTGCGCATTCTTCAGGATCTGGAAGGTTTTCGTATCCGCATCGGAACACTGGAACGTTGGCCAAACCGTGTCGTTATCCTGAAGAAGCATCAAAAGATCCGTTTATCCAATAATGTTCAGCGCTTGGCCAAGGACATCGTTCCCTTTGACTATGAGGGAGCGCTCAAGGACATTAAAGCGGGAAGCCATTTTTTTATTGATGACGGGAACATTGTCCTTTGCATTAAAAAAGTTTTTAAAGATTTCTTGGAAGCGGTCGTCATTGTCGGAGGGACCGTCAAAGAGAATAAAGGTATTAACATCCCGGACGTTAAATTGAAGTTTTCGGGTGTGACAGATAAAGATCGCCAGGACCTTTTATTTGGCATAAAACACAATGTCGATTTTATCGCGCAATCGTTCGTCCGCGACCATAATGACATTCTTAACGTTAAAGATATTCTCCGTCATCATGGCTCATCGGCCAAGGTGATCGCCAAGATCGAGTGCCGTGAAGCGATCGAACATATCGACGATATCTTGTCCGTTTGCGATGGTGTCATGGTCGCACGCGGAGACTTGGGAGTTTGCTTGCCGATCTATACAGTTCCATTTTTACAGAAAATGTTGATCAAGAAATCAAAAGCTTATGGTAAATTCGTTATTACTGCGACCCAAATGCTGGAGAGCATGACCGAGCATGTTCGTCCCACCCGTGCCGAAGTGGCTGATGTTGCCAATGCGATCATTGATGGTACGGATTACACGATGCTCTCCGGTGAAACTGCGGCCGGGCAATACCCCGTAGAGGCTGTTGCGATGATGAATAGTGTTGCCCGCTATACGGAAAGTTGTCTGGCGAATCCGCAGCGGATGCGGATCTTGTTATAGCTTGGTCTTTTCATGAATGACGCGGATTTTCATAGAAGAAAATTTGATTTGTATTAGAATAGAGGGAACAAGGAGGCGCCTATGAGCGATGCAACGTTAGGGACCCAGTTCGTGATCCGCGTCAACAACAAGGTGGGAACGCTCGCCGAGGTGATGAGCATTATTTCTTCATCGGGTATTAATGTTACCGCCGTGTGTGCTTATGCGATCGACAATAATGGTTTCATTATGTTTGTTACAGAAGACAATAAAAAAGCCAAAAAGCTCTTAGAAGAAAAGAAATATGATATCCGCGAAGAAGAAGTAGTTTTGGTCACGATCGACAACACGCCAGGAGCCTTGCATGCTGTGACACAGCGCATCGCTGATGTGGGTGTTGATGTCACGCTTGTCTACGGCAGCGTTGAGCGCAAAGGAAAGAAGAGCCAGGTCATTATCATCTCGGAGAATAATAACGCTGTTTTAGCGGCTGTCAAAACAATGGCATAGATTTGAGGAGTTTTATATGGATGCATATTCATGGGCGATCTTAACAGCCTTTATTTGGGGTTTTGTTCCTATTTTAGAAAAGATTGGCCTGTCGCAGGTCAATCCTATAACAGGAGTCTTTTTTCGTTCGATAGGTGTTGTGATTGGGATATCTGTTTTAGGTTTTTTCTTTGTCAAGCCCGCGGAAATGCGCGCGACGGATATGAGAACGATCTTTCTTTTGATCACGGCAGGGTTTCTGGCGAGTTTTTTAGCGCAAATGACATTTTATCAAGCGTTAAAGCTTGGCGACGTGTCAAAGATCGTCCCTATCTCCGCCAGCTATCCGTTGATAACCTTTGTTTTGGGGATCATGATCTTTCGGGAAGGCTTTTCCTTTGTTAAATGCTTAGGGGCTGCGGCCGTCATCGTTGGTATTTGGGCGATCAAAATAGGGTAGCGCATGCTCGCAAGGTTCTTTAAGTTCTCAGATCATCAAACAAGTTTCCGCCAAGAAGTCCTCGCTGGTTTTACTACGTTTTTAACCATGGCGTATATCATTTTTGTTCAGCCGGCGGTCTTGTCCAAAGATTTTTTAGGCCAGCCAACGGGGATTGACGCGCAAGCCGTCCTGCTCGCCACATGCCTTGCGGCTGCCTGCGCATCGATATTGATGGGCCTCTATGCGAATTATCCGATCGCCCTTGCGCCAGGCATGGGGGAAAATTTCTTTTTTGTTTCCGTTGTTGTCGCGTTGACGAGCTTGGGCGTTGCGAACGCCTGGCAAGTGGCGTTAGGTATTGTTTTTATATCAGGAGTCCTGTTCTTTCTGTTGTCGATATTTCGCTTGAGGGAAATGATCATTAACGCCCTTAGCCCGAGCTTGCGCAATGCCATCGCTGTTGGCATAGGACTTTTTATTACTTTTATTGGGTTTCAGAATGCGCAGCTTGTTATTGCCAAGCCAGGCACCATGGTGGGTTTAAACACGCATTTTACAGCGCCAGCTATCGCGGTCTTTGCATCCGGCATGATCACCACAGCGGTCTTGCAAATTCGTAAAATACGCGGCGCGATCCTTTGGGGTATTGGCGCCGCAAGCCTTGTCGCGCTTTCTTTGGGACAAGTTCATTATGAGGGTTTTTGGGGATTGCCTCAGGTCCAGAATCCTGCGATCTTGCGCATGGACATTGTCGCGGCGTTATCCTTGACATGCTTGCCTTTTGTCCTTGTATTTCTTTTCATGGATGTTTTTGATACGATCGGAACGCTTATGGGTGTTGCTGAAACAGCGGGATTTGTCAAAAACAACAAGATCCCTCGGGCGGATCGCGTTCTCGTCGTTGATGCTGCCGGAACCGTTGTTGGTGCTTGTTTAGGCACAAGCACGGTCACAAGCTATGTTGAAAGCGCTGCGGGTGTTGCCTACGGCGGAAGGACAGGGTTAACGAGTGTCGTTGTTGGCGTATTGTTCTTGGGGGCGTTATTTTTTAGCCCTGTGATCGGCATGATCGGTCATTATCCGCCCATTACCGCTTCTGCGCTGATCGTGGTGGGGCTGATGATGATGGCCAACATAGGGAAGATCGACTGGCAAGATTATTCCGAAAGCATTCCAGCTTTTTTGATCATCGTTGGTATTCCATTCTGCTACTCCATTGCTGACGGGCTGGCGTTAGGTTTTATGAGCTATCCGATGATAAAATTATTGAGTGGCCGTGGAAAAAAGATCAATGGATTGATGTTTTTGATGGCTGGTATCTTGTTGTTGTATTTTATCTTTGTTCGTGCCCGTATCGGGTAAAGGAGCGTTATGAAATTCTCGACATTCGCCGCTATTCCCATTTTGCCTCGTGCATCCGCGATCTTTCGCGCCTTAGGATTTTCCAAGGAAAAAACCGTCATAAAGAGTTTGCAAGAAAAAGAGCTCAACGTTTACATCGAGGAAGCCAGAAGCCACATTACGGTCAAGGCGCATGCGTTGCGGCTTAATGTCATTGATATCATGGATACGGCCGTTATTCTAGAGGGTGGTACGACGCTGGAAAGCCAGAACTTGGCGGAATTTTTGCGTGGCTCAAAAGAAGTTCTTTTTATGGGGTCAACCGCAGGGCAGCCGATCATGGACTTGATCGAGAAAAAGACCCAAGAAGGGGATCTGACGCGCGCGGTTGTTTATGGCGCTGCCGCCTCCGAACTAGCGGATGAGGCGTTAAGCTGGTTGATGGTCTATTTCCGTCATCAGCTGCGCCGTGAAGACTTAGGATTGGATTATCGGCGGTTTTCCGCAGGGTATGGGGATCTGGCGATCGATCATCAGAAGAAATTCTGGGAGCTGCTTAAGCTTGAGCAGATCGGTGTTTCTATAACGGAAAATTTTCTTCTTATTCCAGAAAAATCTGTGACCGCCATCAGCGGTATACGTGCTATCGGCTATGAACGAAAAGATTAAAAAACTTTTATCCAAGCGCCTCATCGTTCTTGATGGTGCGATGGGAACACAATTGCAGCATCGCGGGATGCCTCAAGGCGTTTGCCCGGAAACGTGGTGCATTAAAAATCCTCATATCTTGACCAAGGTTCATCAAGAGTATGTCGCCAGTGGCGCGGATATCGTTTATACGTGTACCTTTGGCGCGAATGCATTTAAATTAACGCAATATGGCGCAGGGAATGTTGAAGAAATAAATACACAGCTTGCGCGTGTTGCGCGAAAGGCTGTCGGGCCAAATATTTTGGTTGCTGGAGATATTGGCCCAACAGGTGAGTTTATTGACCCTTTTGGGTCTATTCCTTTTGAAAAAGCGGTCGATACGTTCAAGCAGCAGATCAAAGGCCTTTTAGCCGGAGGCGTTGACCTTCTTGTCATTGAAACCATGATGGACATTCAGGAGGCGCGGGCCGCACTTATTGCTGCACGTGAACTGACGACGAAATTTGTGATGGTCACAATGACGATCGAACCGTCCGGGAGGACGTTGAACGGCACAGACCCTCTCACAGCTCTTATTACTCTTCAAAGCCTTGGTGCGAATGCGGTAGGCTGTAACTGTTCGTTGGGGCCAAAGGAAATGTGCCGGTTCATTGACGCCATGAAGCCATATGCCACAGTACCTCTTATTGCGAAACCGAACGCGGGCCTGCCACAGCTTAAAGACGGCAGAACGGTTTTTCAGATGAATCCTCGGGAATTCGCCCAGGGCGCTAAAATGCTTGTCCGCAGCGGTGCGAATTTGATAGGCGGTTGCTGCGGAACGACGCCTGAGCATATTCAGGCGTTAAAAGCTTCCGTCGTAAGATCGAGATCTCAGCGGATCAAGCGGACATCTTTGAGCGCGGTGAGCTCTGCGCGCGGGCATGTTGTTCTGGAAAAACGAAAGAATATTGCTGTGATCGGCGAGTCCATTAACCCAACACGCCGCAAAGCACTTCAGAAAGAATTTAGCGAAGGGAAAACAGCTTTTGCCTGTCAATTGGCTAAGGAACAGGAGCATGACGGGGCATTAATGCTGGATGTTAACGTTGGCGCTGTCGGCGTTAATGAAGAAAAGGTTTTACCACAGGTGATCGGCGCGCTCAGCATTAGCTCAAGCCTGCCGCTGGTATTGGATACATCAAATATTTCTGCCATGGAAAAAGCGCTGAGGTTTTATCCTGGCCGAGCACTGATCAATTCTATTTCTGCGGAAAAATCCAAGATGGTGCCTTTGTTAAGGCTTGCGGCAAAGTATGGCGCGATGTTCATCGCGCTTCCGGTAGGTTTTAAAGGCATGCCTAAGGATTTTTCCGAACGAAAAGAAGCTATTCAGCATCTTGTCCGTAACGCAAAAAAACATCATTTATCAACGTCGAGCATGGTGGTTGATGGGCTTGTGATGGCTGTCTCATCCCTTCCGCGATCGGCGCACGATACGCTTAAGGCTGTTCACTGGTGCCACACGACACTCCGTTGCAATACGGTTGTTGGGCTTTCCAATGTTTCTTTCGGATTGCCGCAGCGGCATGTGCTGAACGCAACATTTTTGTCGATGCTCAAAAAACAAGGTTTATCGACCGTGATCGCCAATCCGGCGCATTTATCTTCATCGGAAGATAGATACGCAAAAAATGTTTTGCTTGGCAACGATAAGGATGCGCGTCAATTTATCGCTCACGCCCAAGCGGCTGAGAAAAAGATAGCTATTGAAAATACATCGCAAGATATTAAAGATGTTATTCGGCAGGCCATTCTTGATGGTAACCGGGAACAGATCAAAGGTTTTATTCAGCAAGGTGAATCTGAAGGGCTCAGTGCCTCTTCCATTGTGTACGAGGTGATGATCCCCGCCATTAATCAAGTCGGGGAGTTCTTTGAGGCGAAGCGTTATTTTTTGCCGCAGCTTGTGGCTAGCGCGGAAACCATGAAAAAAGCTTTTGAATACTTAGAGCCAAGATTGGCGCACAAGGAAACTGATGGGCTTGAAAAGACAGTTGTCATTTTAGCGACTGTCCAGGGAGATATCCATGATATCGGCAAAAATATCGTTGCGTTAATGTTAAAGAACCATGGATTCCAGGTCGTTGACCTGGGCAAGGATGTTTCGGCGGCAAAGATCATGCGCGAGATCAAGCGCCATAAAAGCCCGATCGTCGGATTGTCTGCGCTGATGACGACCACGATGGTCAATATGCAAGAGGTTGTCGATCTTGCCAAGGCGCAAAATTTAAAGTGCCGTTTTATGATCGGCGGCGCTGTCGTGACGGAAGATTATGCCAAAAGTTTAGGTGCTGCCTATTCCCGCGACGGGGTCGAGGCCGTGCGCGTGGTAAAGCATTTGGCAGCAGGACCAACTTTGTGATACAATAGCCCCAATCTTAAACTTTTAGGGAGGGATACAATGGAAACTTATTTTTCGCTGTCAAAGGAATGGACCAAGGATCAAAAAGAGATCTGGCAAGTCGTGGAAGACCACTGGAATTGTTTGGTGAACGGCAAGGTGAAGGAATTCTTAAGATATGTTCATCCCGATTTTGTCGGTTTTGGCCATGAAAGCCCTTATCCGGTCGATGCCGGGTGGTTGACCCACTGGGTCGGCTCGTGGTCTAGAAATACGAATTTTCTTATTCATGCCCTCAAGCCTATGCACATCGTCATTCATGGCGACATCGCGATCGTTCAGTATTGCCTTTTTACGATCACCAAAAATGATGTTTCTGCCGGCAATAGTTCCATTCGCCGCTATACCATGACATGGAAAAAAGAAAAAGGTAAGTGGCGCGTGATCGCAAGCCATAACAACTTGCAAGGTTCTCATTAATTTCTTTCATGTCATCGGCTAAGGGCGATCGTCCTGAAATTATTTGGCCATTCGCAGGGCAAGAGCGCAAGGTTTTGTTACATTCCTGTTGCGCTGTTTGCAGCGGTGAGATCATTGCGGCCCTCCTTGCCTCGGGCATTAAGCCAACCGTATTCTTTTATAATCCCAATATTTATCCGCCAGCGGAGTATCTGCGTCGCAAGGAAGCTGTCGTGGCCTTCGCGAGGAAAAACAATGTTGACATCTTAGAGGATGACTACGATCCTGATGCGTGGTTAACGCATATGCGCGGATTTGAACAAGAAAAAGAAGGCGGTGAGCGCTGCCGAAGATGTTTTCAGCTGCGCCTGCAAGCCGCTGCCCGGTGCGCTTTTGACAATGGTTTTTCTGTCTTCACAAGCACGTTAGGCATCTCTCGATATAAGAATTTTGAACTTATTAGTCTTTATGGGCGTGAAGCGGCGCAGGCGTTTGCGCATCTTATTTATTGGGACCATAATTGGCGAAAAAAAGGCGGCAGCGAACGTATGTACGCGATCGCGCGCGCAGAGCATTTTTACGCGCAGGATTATTGCGGATGCAAGTTTTCGATCAGATAGGACGTGAAAGATAGAATTTTCTGATGAAGAAATTGACCCACCAAGAGATCATTACGCGTCAAAGCATTAAGAGCAAGGAAGAACGATCACCTTTTTGCGCGGTTCTTAACAACATCCGAAGCCTTTATAATGTGGGTTCTATGTTTCGTACCGCAGATGGAGCCGGCCTTGAGAAGTTATGGCTGTGCGGCATCACGGGGTATCCGCCGAATAATATGATCAGCAAGACCGCATTGGGCGCGGAAAACCTTATTCCTTGGGAGCACCGGCAAGGCGCGATCGGACTCCTGCGTCATCTAAGAGGGGAGGGTTATAAAATTGTTTTGCTGGAGCAGATGCGTGGAAGTATTTTGTACCAAGATTTTACGCCGGAGGGGAAGACCTGCCTTGTTGTAGGAAACGAGATCTCTGGCGTTAGCGATGAACTTTTGAGCCTTTGTGATGTTGCCCTTGAGATCGAGATGCGGGGGTCAAAGAATTCTTTGAATGTGTCAGTGGCATTTGGCATTGCGGCGTATCATATTACGACGCAATTAAGGTAGGGAATTATTGCGGCTTTGTTGGCGCTGCAAAGGTTGGGGCTGTACGTCCGCCGCGTCCGCCAACATCGTTTGTGCGGGTGGCAACCCACGCTGAAGAGCATGCAGCGGTGCGATCTGAGATGCGAAGAGGCGCGAGGGTTGTGTTCCAGCTTCCACCGCGAAGGCCAACACCAGCGCCTGTCAGGGCATTTATACCAACGCCTACAGTCCACCCCGGCCAGTCAATATTGTCTCCAGCACCTCGACTGTCCGCAGAAAGAAATCCATCGCCATGAGAACCTTGGAAGTTGCGGCCTTTGACCGTTCCTACATTGACGACCATTTCCCAAACATTTCCTGCTAGGTCAAGATTGCCATAGTAGCCAGCACCAGCAAGTGTTCGCTCCAAGGGAAATGTATCCAGGGCAAAAGAGCCAACGCGAATGGGCCATGTGCCAGCCCCGGCAATATATTCCGCGCGGCGCCCATCGCCTCCCTCTGCATCGGAGTTGAGCGCGGTATAAGTAGTCGTACCTGTGGGATTGTCTGTTGTTCCCCAGGGATAGTCGCCTAATATAGGCGCGACAGGACCGCGGGATGCTTTTTCAAATTCAAGTTCTGTGATCGGCCGAAGCCCTGCCCAATCCAGATACGCGGCTAAGTCCATCCAGGAAAGATAATTCATCGCAACCCACTCACCGTCGTCTGTACCGTTCATTCCATTAGCACTGCTCATAGCGCAGGCGAATGCTGTTCCGGCAGCAGCTGCGGCAGTTGAGGATATGTAGCGGACGCCTTGTCGTGCGGATGAGCCAGCGCCGGTTCCAGCAGAGTCGCAGTATCTTCCTGTTGTTGCCGCTGTTTGAGCTCCGGCACAGCGATATATGTATTCGCCAGGTTGTAAAGTATTTAAGAAGTCGCGGTATTGGCCTTGTGATATTTCATATTTCATTAAATAAAACGCTTTATAGCCTTTAGGGTATTCGCCTTGAACAAAGAAGTTTCCTCCGGTCGGGCTTTCATTTGTCCCGTCAGCACCCGTTGATGTGTAGTAGTAGAATGGACCAGCCCCTGGCTGGATACCAGCGCCAACGTACGCGGAATAGAAAGATTCTTCGCTGTTGATTGGCCAGCCTGAAAAAGGCAAGAATGTTGGCGTGGTTGCCGTACTTGCCAGCCCATAGCGAAAGCCATATGTTGACACGGAAGTCGATGTTGAATCGCCGGCAGTAAAGGATCCTTCGGGGATATAGACCATTTCGACCGCGTAAAGGCGAAATTTTGTTGCCGCATTAGCAAGGTCTGGAGCAAGGTTCACGGTACGGGCTTCTTGGTAATCCCAAGTAAAGGTAACACTGCCGATCCCTGATTCCTCTGTGTTTGGTGTCTGGGAGGTTGTTGCGGAACGCCCTGGGCCAAGCCTGAGGAAAAAACCAGATTTGTCTTCAGGGACAATGATCTCAAAGCCGGCTGGCGCAGAAAATCCTTCTGGATCAAGGCCGCTTGTTGACATCCGCCCGGGGACCCATCTTGCCAGGTCTGTATTCCAAACTTTCATAAAAACCCAGAGAGCGTCATGGTTAAAATCACTACGCCATGCCTTGTACCAGGAAACGTCAGCACGAAACGTTACAAGCCCTTCTTCAGAGTCGAAGTTCGAAGGCCCGAAATTAGATATCGAAACGCCTGTCGCAAGAGATTGTGAAGCGAAGAGCAGGAGAGCGAATAAAGTTAGGATCAATTCTCGTACGCGCTTTTTCATCTTGATTAAATTTTAGCATAATCTTCCTATCTTTCAACTTGAATAATCAAAATATATCGATATACTAAAAGAAAAGTTTGGGCCAGAATAGCACACACTTCGATGAGAAAAAAGATCGTAGTACAAGCGGTTGTTTTTGATATGGATGGTGTCATTACAGACACGATGCGTTATCATTATTTTGCTTGGAAAAAAGTTTTTGCCACTGTCGGTGTGCATGTCGACAGGCGGGATGTTTATAAGCGAGAAGGGCAGCGTGGGCTGACAAGTATTTTAGGGATGTGCCAGGACAAAGGGATCGTGATCAGCCGAAAGACCGCGCAGCAGCTTCTGGATAAAAAAGAAGTTTTGTTCAAGAAGATCTTTAAAAAACGCTTTGTGACAGGCTCGCGAACATTTGTTCGTGCGTTGTCGCAGCAAGGGTTTCGCTTGGCGCTTGTAACAGGGACGTCTTTCCTTGAGGTCGAAAAGATCCTGCCGGGGCCATTACGGGCACGGTTCGATGTTGTCATCACCGGCTGCGATGTGCGCCATGGCAAGCCGCATCCAGAGCCTTTTCAAAAAGCTTTACGCTTGTTAAGAGTTTCCGCGAACGATGCGGTCGTGATCGAGAACGCGCCTTTGGGTATTTTATCCGCCAAGCGCGCGGGCCTTCGCTGCCTGGCGCTGGAAACATCGCTTCCGCGCAGTTACTTAACGAAAGCAGATAAAGTGTTTTCCTCGTATCGCGAAATGAACCATGCTGTTCGTTTTGTTCTGAAAAAAGAAAAAGTGTGATGCGCAAGATTATCGTTATCAATAAAAAAACATTTTATGAATTCTGCTTTGTTGATAAGGTGGGGCGGCAGCGTTGCGCAGCCATGAAATTTTCCTCCAGCGATGTTTTGCGTTTCAAGAAAATGCACGAGGCGCATCAATCCACTCTCGGGGAAGTCAAGCGTGTCTTAGCCAAGTATCGAGTTCCTTGCCGCGTGAGCCATCGCAAGGCCCATATTGATTATACTCAGTATGATTTTGTGATAACCGTCGGAGGGGACGGCACTTTTTTGCAAGCCGCGCGGCATCTGACCACGCAGCCGATCCTGGGCGTTAATTCTGACCCTGAGCGTAGCGTCGGGAAGTTTTGCGCGGCGCATAAAGAAAATTTTGAAGAATTCTTTCTTGGCGTTCTGCATCAAAAGCGAAAGGCCGTTGAGCTTTCGCGGATCTCCTTAGACACTGATCGCATGAAAAGAGCATGGCTCGTGCTCAACGATATGCTGATCTGCGATGTTAATCCAGCGGCCATGAGCCGTTATCTGTTGACGATCGGCTCTGTGAGCGAAGAGCAGCGCAGTTCTGGGCTTTGGGTGGCGACGGCCAGCGGTTCGACAGGCGCGATCCATTCTTGCGGGGCGATCCCTTTAAAAAAGACAAGTCAAAAGATCTTGTATCGGCCGCGGGAATTGTATTATAAGCTTCGCCGTCAATATCGGTTGACGGGTAAGGCTATTGATGCGCGAAAGCCTATCCAGGTACGTTCTCTGATGCGCAAAGGCGTTATTTATATCGATGGCGCGCATTTTAAGGTTCCCTTCGCGTACGGAGATGTCGCTATCATCCGTCGATCGCCATTTTCCATAAAATCTTTTATGTGATCTTGCCTCATGCAAAATTTTTCTCGAAAACTTATTACGTGGTTTGAAAAAAACAAAAGAGATCTGCCATGGCGCAAAACAAAAGATCCGTATAAGATCTGGGTCTCGGAGATCATGCTGCAGCAGACAACTGTTCAGACGGTCATTCCTTATTACGAGCGCTGGATGCAGCGTTTTCCGGATGTGCAAAGTTTGAGCAAAGCCAGAAAGACAGCTGTTCTCAGGGAATGGCAAGGTTTAGGGTATTACGATCGGGCGCATAATTTGCATAAAGCGGCGAAGATCATTGTTCAGAAATTTCATGGGCGCATCCCTGAAGAAAAAGAGGTTCTGTGTCAACTGCCTGGTTTTGGGCCCTACACAACAGGGGCTGTTCTTAGTATTGCTTTTGGACAGCGTGAAGCGATCGTCGATGCTAATGTTCGCCGCGTGGTGATGCGGCTTGAGGCGATGCAGGGTGTTGCGCGTCCAGAGCATGATAAGACGATCCATGAATTATTACGCAAGATCCTTCCTGAGAAGAATATGAGTTCTTTTAATCAGGGATTGATGGAGCTTGGCGCGTTGATCTGTCGTTCTCATGAGACGTTGTGCTTGCAATGTCCTTTGCGTTACTGCTGTGCGGCTTACGCCAAGGGCGTCCAAGAAATTATTCCTCAAAAGACAAAAAAGATCATTATAGAAAAGCAAGTCGCCTTGGCTATTATTCAACAAAAAGAAAAGTTTTTTATGCAGCAGCGTCCGGCACAAGGGCTTTTAGCAAATTTTTGGGAGTTTCCTGGCGGAGAACGAAAGAAGGCGGAAAGTTTGCGCCAGGCGCTTATCCGCGAAGTTAGAGAAGAGATCGGTGTTCGCGTAACCGCTGCGCGGCCCATGAAAGCTGTAAAGCATTTTTATACAAAATTTTGTGTTCATCTGCATCCGTTTGCATGCACCGTCGCGCCGTATCCTGCGACCGACGCAAAACATCGATGGGTTTCATTAGCGGATATTGAAAAATATCCTGTTCCGTCTGGAACAGTAAAGATCATTGAATCTTTGCGAAAGGGTAGGCAGTGACGATCTTATTGACCAATGATGACGGCATTCAAGCTCAGGGGCTAACAGCTCTTTTTCGTGAATTGAAAAAGATCGGCCGCGTGGTTGTTGTCGCGCCGGATTCTCAACGCAGCTCTGTGGGGCACGGCATTACGCTCGGGAGACCTATCCGCGTCAAGAAGATGAGAACATCCGCAGGGATCCACGGCGTGGGCCTTTCGGGGACACCGGCGGACTGTGTTAAGTTTGCCTTAACAAAAGTTTTGAAACGAAAACCCACCATTGTTGTTTCAGGAATTAATTTAGGGCCCAACGACGGCTGCAGTGTTTTTTATTCAGGGACGGTCGCGGCTGCGCGGGAGGCCTCCCTGTACGGTATTACCGCGATAGCCTTTTCTCTCGATACTTTTGTTAACCCTGATTATCGTTATGCGGCAAAGTTTGCGGCAAAGCTTGTTGCGGATGTGGCGCGCACAGGCCTTGCGGCAGGGACTTTCTTAAATGTTAATATTCCGAACGTGCCGGAAGAAGAGATCTGTGGTGTTAAATTTACCCGGCAGAGCACAGTACCTTTTCACACACGTTTTACCGCCGCGACCAAAAAACCATCCGCAAGTTTTTGGTTATCCTGTGACATGCTGTTGCAGAAAAAAGATCTCACATGTGATACGACCGCGCTCGCGAGTCGCTTTATCACGATCACGCCCATTCACAATGACCTTACAGACCACAAAACCCTGAAGGTGTTGCGCAAAAAAGGGTTGTGAGTAATTTGATTTTTAGTTTGATTCTTGCCTAAAAGCCATTAAAATATTTATAGTTATAGTGAGGGAGAAAATGCTTCAAGAAAAGATCCTGGACGCAAAAATTCTGATTATCGATAACAAAAAGCTTCATATCGGCTTGTTGGAAGATATTTTGCGCAAGTCCGGATACGCTCATGTCAAAAGCACGGTTAATGCTCAAGATGCTGTTGAGCTCTATCAAGAGTACCAGCCGGACCTTATTATTTTAGACTTGGATATGCCAAAGATCGATGGATTTACGGTCATGGCGCAATTAAAAGAAATTGCAGGGGATGAACGTTTACCTGTTTTAGCGGTTGCGCCGGGACGTGGTCAGGAGCTGAAGGCGCTTGAGGCAGGAGCAACAGATTTTCTCACCAAGCCTTATGAAGGCATTGAAGTTCTTGTGAGAATTCATAACATCATTGAAGCGCGGTTACTGCATAAACAAGTCCATGACCAAAACAAGATCCTTGAAGAAAAAGTCAGCGAGCGCACTCAGGAGCTTAGCCATACGCGTTTGGATATTATCCAGCGACTTGCGCGCGCCGCTGAATACCGCGACGAAGATACCGGCGCTCATATTGTGCGCATGAGCCGGCTTTGCATGAAGATCGGTGCTGCCTTAGGGCTTGACGCTCATCAATGTGATTTGATCCTCAACGCCAGCCCTTTGCATGATATCGGCAAGCTTGGCATTCCGGATAGCATTTTGCTTAAACCGGCGAAGCTGACACCGGAAGAGTGGACGATCATGAAGACACATACGACGATCGGGACAAAATTGTTAGCTGGAAGCGATTCAGAGCTGATGAAAATGGCTGAAACGATCGCCTTATCGCATCATGAGAAATGGGATGGCAGTGGATATCCTCAAGGGCTTAAAGGCGAAGAGATCCCTCTGGTAGGGCGCATTGCATCGATCTGTGATGTCTTCGATGCGTTGCTGTCGCGGCGTCCTTATAAGAAAGCGTGGACACTGGAGGAAGCCTTGGCAGAGATCGAACGCTGCAGCGGTACGCATTTTGATCCAAAGGTTGTGCAGGCTTTTTTGAACGTGGTGCAGATTGAACGCACAGAGATCGAAAAACAGTATGCCTTGGCAAACAAACCTTCGTAAGATCTATGAATTCTGAACACATGCACGAAAACTTTACCCCTCATGTTCCTGAGCTTAATCTGGAAGAACACGGTGAGATGCTGTCGGAATTCACGACGGAAGTCTTAGACCTTCTCATTGAAGCGAAGAACGCTGTCTTAGCTTTGGAGGCTATCCCCAACGATAAAGAATCGCTGAATAAAGCGTTCAAGGTTTTTTATACGATCAAGGGATTATCAACATTTTTGAATTTGACGGATATTCAATGTTTGGCAAAAAGTTCTGAAGGATTGTTCGATGCTTTACGTAAGGATCTGTTACCGTTTGATGAGGTCACGATCGACGCGGCCTTGGAGGCGATCGATAGTCTGCGGGCGCTCCTCGACCTTCTCAGCGAGCAGGTCGCAAATCATGGACGATTGACACGGGAATATTTGGATGTTTCAGCAACTGTTTTAAAAATTCAAGCATTAAACGAGAGCGCTATCCCCGGCAATATTCGGAAAGTTATCGATGATAAACGCGCAGGTAAGATCCCTTTAGTGAGCCTTCCTGTCTCATCGGAAAGTGATAGCCGTGTCAAGATCTTGAAGCGTCAGCAAGAGCTGATCCGTGAAAGGGAATTGGCCATTCGGCTCAGTCAACAAGCCCAAAAAATGGCTGCTGAAAAAAGCGACATGCTCGCGAGCATGTCCCATGAAATGCGCACGTTGATCAACGCGATCATGGGATTTTCAGATCTTCTGGTCAAAGGCGATCTGGAAGAAAAGCAAAAAATATTCCTCCATTCCATTCGCTCCAGCGCTGAATTGCTGCTTGACATCATTAATAATATTTTGGACCTGGCAAAGATCGAGCGTGGCAAGCTTAAGCTGGAGGCGATCGGTTTTAATTTACGTGACCTTGTCGAAAGCGTTTTTCAGATCATTCGTGCCCGATTGGAAGGAAAACAGATCTTATTATATTTTTATATCGACCCGGAAATTTCTTTAGGGCTTAAGGGTGATCCGACACGTTTTCGCCAAATCTTGCTCAATCTTCTCGGTAACGCTGTTAAGTTTACAGATAAGGGCGAAGTGGGCCTGACCGTTAGCCGGGACCCGCATGTTGATAATAACACCGCGCTCGATCCGAGCCGTATGTATTTGCGGTTCAAGATCTCTGATACGGGGATAGGTATTTCTGAAACAAAGGTGAAATATATTTTTGAGCCCTTCATGCAAGGGGATAAAAGTATTGCCCGTGAATATGGCGGTACAGGGCTTGGGCTTGCTATTTCAAAAAGCTATATTGAGACCATGGGTGGCAAGATCTGGGTCGAGTCGTCCGTAGGAGAGGGGAGTGATTTTATTTTCCAAGTTTCATTTCCCGTCGATCAAGTATCCGTACAGGATGCTGCTCAGGGCGCTGTTAGGGTTTTAGACTTCGCGGTTGGTAAGCGCGTTGTTTTGATCGATAAAGATAAGCGGCAGGAATTAAAACAGATGTGCCAGGCTCAGAAGATGCAGATCTCTGATTTTTCTCAAGCATCTGATGATATTTTTAATATTTTGCTTTCCGAGGCCGAAGCAGGAAAAGTTCCGGACGTTATCTTGATCGACCTGATCGGCTTTAAAGATGAGGCGTATCTTTTAGCTAACAAGCTGCAGCAAGAAAAGAAATTTGATGCCGCAAAGATCGTCGCTGTGACATCGGATATTAAGATAGGGATATCCAACGAAGCCTACAAGGCGTGCTTTGATGACTATCTTCTGCGTCCGGTGATCCGCAGCGAATTCTTTAATTTATTGCAAAAAACTTTCGGCGCTGCTCAAGCGCAAGAAGAATCCGGGCAAGCGGGCCCTGACGAGGCGATCAGCTGTGCCGGTATCAATGTTTTGATCGTCGATGACAGCTTGACGAATATTGAGCTGATCAGAGCATATTTTGAGTCGATCGAATGCGGCGGTGATTTTGCGATGAATGGGCAAGAAGCCATTGAAATGATCAAGCAAAAACGCTATGATATATGTTTCATGGACCTGCAAATGCCGGTCATGAATGGTTTTGCGGCAACGCAGATCATTCGTTCTGATATCAGCCGCGATCTGCCGATCATTGCCTTAACCGCTGCGGATGCGCCTGAGGACAAGGAAAAGTGCCAAGAGGTTGGGTTTACGGATTTTTTATCAAAACCATTTAACATGAACGATTTCAGGGATAAAATCATTAGCTATGGCCGACACAAACATTAAGAAAATTTTAGTTATTGACGATTCAACGCTGGAGCGGGAACTTCTTATCGAGATCCTGAAAGGCTCAGGCATCAAGAATGAGTTCTTGCAAGCTCGCAGCGGCGAGCAGGCGATCGAGATCTTGGGGCGTAATTACAAGGATGTTTGCATCATTTTGCTTGATTGGCAGATGCCGGAGATGTCGGGGCTTGAGTTCATGGAAGGTGTCGTGAAAGTTCCTGCTGTCGCCAAGATCCCTATCGTCATGGTTACCGCGTCAGGATCCGATGATAATAAACGACAGGCCAAGCAGGTCAATCCTGCTTTAGCCGGGTATGTGGTCAAACCCTACGAGCCGGAAATTCTTGTGGATGCGATCAAGGCCTATTTAAAATGATCGAGCGTGTATGATGTTTTTCGGCGGAAGCGTTAATAAGGATCTTGATCAGTTTGCGAAGATGTTGAATCGCAGCGTTGAGAAGATGTTTATGGATCGCAATGAGATACGTTTTTCGAAAGATCCTGATTCTGAAAAACGGTTGATCATTGAATATGGCGGGCTCATGCGCGCCGACGGGTTGGAAAAATACAACGAGTCGTCATTTATCTCCTATATTAATTATTATTTGAACGCCAAGGACATGGAGAAAAATAAAGCGGTAGGGGCGATCGTTGTGTATATCGAGCAGAATTATGTGGCAACGCTCTTGAAGATGCTTAAGTATCCGTTGGCGGACGATGAGGACCTGGACGCATTAGCGGATTGTTGTGGAACGCTGTGCAATATCATCGCCGGAGCTTTTAAGACGGAGATCTCCAAAGCGGGTTATATTGAGCTGGAGATGTCGCACTTTACAAGTTATCGGAATCGGGCTGTTGTGGGCGTCCCATTTTGTTTTAACGAGCGTGAAAAAATAGAATCCACATTTTTTATTCAGAATCAAAAACGGTTAATCATTGAAATGACCATGGGAGTTGTCCCAAAACGATAACAAGGAACAGCGGACTCATATGACAAACACAGACCCTTTTAGTTATGATCTAAACGTTGTAAGCCAGGAATTACATGTGCGCCCCGAGATCCTTTCACGACTTTTAAAAAGTTTTTCGGTAACGCTTGCCCAAAAGATCGCGCAGCTGGATGAGGCTCTGCCCAAAAATGATATCGTCTTGGTTCGCGCCATTATGCATGAAGTCAAGGGGACATCAGGAAACCTGCGCCTTAAAGATGTTTATCAAACGGCCGACGTGATGCATGTTGCCGTGAAGGCCAGTGAGCCCATGGAAAAAGTAAAGCCATTGTTCGACACATTTCGTGCGGAATCTTACAAGTTCATTGATCATTTTAAGAATGTTTAAAAGGAGACCATTATGTGGAAAATTTTGATCGTCGACGATAATTATGAAAATCGTGAGTTGATCGCGGAAATCTTGCGTGATGTCGCCAAATGCGATGCGGTGGCTAATGCCAAAGACGCTATTGATAAATACAACACGTCCTTGAAAGAAAAGCCGTATGATCTGATCTTGCTTGATATTGAGATGCCGGAGATCAACGGGCTTGAGCTTTTGCGCAAGATTCGTCAAAGCGAGGAAGCCGCAGATATCCCTCTAGGGGAAGGAGTTGCCATTATTATGGTGACGGCGCACAAAAAGCCATTTTTGGATGCGTTCTATCAAGGATGCAATGATTATCTTATCAAGCCTATTGATCCTCAAAAGTTGTTCCAGAAGATTGAAAAGAAGCTCGGTAAACCAACAAAATAAAGTTTTGGGTAAAATGCGTGTATATTGCAACGCAGGTATTAATGGAAGATAAGGAGTTGCCATGGATGATATCGCAAAAATTATCTTAGAAGGAAAAGAATATGAGCTTCCGATCATTGTTGGTTCGGAGCAAGAAAAGGCGATCGATATCCGCAACTTAAGACTTCAGACAGGTTATACCACGCTTGACCCTGGCTACGCTAATACAGGATCCTGCAAGAGCGCTGTGACGTTCATTGACGGCGACAAAGGGATCCTGCGTTATCGGGGCATCCCTATTGAGCAGCTTGCTGAGAAGTCGACCTTTGTCGAGGTGGCGTATTTATTGATCTACGGAGAGCTTCCCAGCCAAAAAGAGCTGGACCTTTTGTCGGATCAGTTTACTGAACATTCCATGATCCATGAGGACATGAAGAATTTTTTTGACGGTTATCCTGCGGGAGGCCATCCCATGGGCATTCTTTCAGCCATGGTCTGTTCTTTGTCCGCGTATTATCCTGAGCTTGAGCGGACAGAGCTGACCAACATGGACTTTCGTCGCATCGCCGTCGAGTTAATTTCCAAGGTCCGTACGATAGCGGCGTTTTCCTATAAAAAGAAAATGGGTGAACCTTTTGTTTATCCGCGTTCAGACCTAAAATTTATCCCAAACTTTTTGAACATGATGTTTTCTTCGCCGAACCGTGTTTACGAGCTTTATGATTGTGTTGTGAATGCGCTGCAAACGCTTTTTATTCTTCATGCTGATCATGAACAAAATTGCGGAACGTCCAGCGTGCGGATGGTGGGAAGTAGCTTGGCAAATTTGTATGCGTCTGTTTCCGCCGGTATCTGTGCGCTGTGGGGGCCTTTGCATGGAGGGGCGAATCAGCGCGTGACAGAGATGTTGCAGGGCATTCAACAAGCAGGCGGGGATGTCGACAAGTTTATCGAGCAAGTCAAAGATCGTAATACGAATACGAAATTGATGGGATTTGGCCACCGTGTTTATAAGAATTATGACCCACGCGCCAAGATCATCAAGCAGCGTACTGATGCTCTATTAAACAAGCTTGGCATTCATGATCCTTTGCTTGAAATTGCTTTGAAGCTTGAAGAGACAGCTTTGAAGGACCCTTTCTTTGCTGAACGCAAGCTGTATCCCAATGTTGATTTTTATAGCGGTGTTATTTACCGCGCGGTTGGGATCCCAACGGATATGGCGCCTGTTATGTTTGCTATGGCGCGTATGGCCGGATGGATCGCGCACTGGAAAGAGATGCGCGACGAACAAGATTTGCGCATTAGCCGCCCACGGCAAGTTTATATTGGCCACACACAAAGGGATTTCATCCCGATCGAAAAACGAAAATAAAGGTTTTCTATGACGCATATTCAATTTGACGCTCACATCAAATGTGGCCCAGGAACAAGTTTTATTTTTTTAACTCAAGAACAAGCGGCTAATGTTGCGGTGCTAAAATTCTTGTCTTTTGAGGTAAAGGCACAGCTCAAGGCGATCGTTGCGGCCAAGAGGTTCTCAGGAAAACTTCAAGAAGTTTTCCCTGTCAGCATCGGAAAATGTTTTGTTCTTTGTGTTGGCCTTGGTAGTCAAAAAGACCTTTCAAAAACATCGTTGTGTAAGGCTGTCAAACAGGCCTTGGAGTCAAGCCTGATCAAAGGTGAGAAGCGTGTTCATGTTTTTGCTCCCTTTGCCGACGACACAAAGTTTTTTTGGCTGATCGAAGGCGCTATGATCGCAACGTACCGCTGGAAGAAATATATTCAAAAAGACAAAAACGATCAAGAGTTAACTGTTGTCATTGCTGCGGCAGCAAAAAAAATATTTCTAGACCATGTGAAAGTTTGTGAGGGGGTTAATTTTACGCGGGACCTTATCAATGATAACGCGGATGTCACGCACTCTGTCTTTATTGAAGCTGCGTTTCGCCGCTTGACCAAAGGCAATCGTCGTATTCGTCTTGAGATCTTAAGTGAAAAAGAGCTTAAGAAAAAAGGCCTTCATCTCCATCTCGCAGTTAATAAAGCTAGCAAATACCCGCCAAAACTTTTGATCGCGAGATATCAAGGTTCAACAAAAAACAAAGACTTTGTCGCTCTTGTCGGAAAGGGGATCACCTTTGATACCGGAGGGTTGAATTTAAAACCTACGGGCAGCATGGAAGCGATGCGTGATGATATGTCCGGGGCGGCGGCTGTTCTGGGGGTCTTAAAAAATGTTATCGCGCTTGACCTTAAGGTCAATGTAGTTTTCGCCGCAGCGATCGCAGAAAATGCGATCGGGTCGGGTTCGTACAAGCCTGGGGATGTGGTGAAAAGTTATGATGGAAAAACAGTTGAGGTGGGTAATACCGACGCGGAAGGCCGTCTTGTTTTAGCGGATGCGCTGAGCTACATCGTGAAGAATTACAAGCCTTCAAGGATCATTGATATCGCTACCTTAACGGGGGCGTGTGTTGTTGCGTTGGGCCAGGATTATAGCGGGCTTATGTCCAGCGATGAGAAGCTCACTAGCGATATTCTAAGATGTGGCAAAGAAACGGATGATCGTTTTTGGCAGTTGCCGCTGTATCCAGAGCTAAAAGAGCATTTAAAATCACAGTATGCTGATCTTAAAAGTACTGGGTTACCTAAAGGCACAGCAGGGACGATGTCCGCTGCAGAGTTCTTGCATCAATTTGTGGGAAAGACCCCGTGGGCGCATTTGGATATCGCGGGAACAGCGTTCGTGGATGGCCCGGGACGTCTGTATTTTAATTATGGCGCAACGGGTGTCGGTGTCAGGCTTTTGACAAAATTTTTACTGGATCAAAGCGTATGAAATATCGCATTGAAAAAGATACATTAGGGGATGTGCAGGTACCGGTCAACAGGTTGTATGGTGCTCAAACGGTGCGCTCGCTCAATAACTTTGCCATTGGCGTTGAACAATTTGATCCAGGGTTCATTCAATCTTTTGTTGTCGTAAAAAAAGCTGCGGCACTGACTAATAAAAAACTCGGCCTTTTGTCGCCGAAGAAAGCCCAGCTGATCGTTCGTGCCTGCGATGAAATATATGCCGGATACATGGCCAAGGAATTTCCTCTTTCGATCTGGCAGACGGGAAGTGGAACGCAGACAAATATGAATGTCAACGAAGTCATTGCCAACCGTGCGATCCAGCTCGCCAAGGGTAGGCTCGGCAGCAAGTTTCCCGTTCATCCCAACGACGATGTCAATCAAGGGCAGTCGTCGAATGATGTTTTTCCAACCGTCATGCATATTGCATCCGTTGTCGCGATACAGGGGCGGCTTTTACCGAGCTTGATAGAGCTTGAGAAAACTTTTTCGGCGAAGGCAATGCAATATAAAGGTCTTATTAAAGTGGGGCGCACACATTTGATGGATGCCACGCCTGTAACTTTGGGGCAGGAGTTTTCTGCGTATGCTCATCAAGTATCCGCGGCGACCAAGCGTATTCGTGTCAGCCTGGCAAGTTTGCGTGAACTTGCGCTAGGTGCTACGGCGGTCGGGACAGGTGTTAATGCACATCCTCGTTTCGCAAAGCTTGCGATCAAGGAGATCTCACGACTAACAGGAGAAAAATTTACACAAGCGCCTAATACATTCGCGGCGCTCGCGTGTCACGACGCGATCGTTGAAGCGAGCGGGGCCTTAAAAGGCCTTGCGGTGACGCTTGCCAAGATCGCGAACGATATTCGATTTTTGTCGTCTGGGCCGCGTTGCGGCATCGGTGAGATCCTTTTGCCGGCCAACGAGCCAGGAAGCTCGATCATGCCCGGCAAGGTGAATCCGACGCAATGTGAAGCGCTTCTCATGGTCTGCACGCAGGTGATCGGTAACGACACGGCTATCGCTATGGCCGGCGCGAGTGGAAATTTCCAACTAAACGTTCAAAAGCCTGTCATGATCCATAATTTATTGCAGTCGATCCGTTTGCTGTCTGGGGCGTGCGCAAGCTTTAATAAAAACTGTATTGCTGGGATCAAGGCGAACACAATACGTATAAAAGAAAATTTGGATAAGTCTTTAATGCTCGTAACGGCGTTAACGCCGTGTATCGGTTATGATAAAGCTGCCGTGATCGCCAAGAAAGCGCATAGCGAGAACATCACTCTTCGGCAAGCGGCTATTGCCAGCGGTTTTGTCGATGGAAAAACCTTTGATCGTCTCGTAAACCCTAGGAAAATGATCTAGCCTATGAACTCCCTTATTGAAAGCATCTTGACCATTATCTTGATCTTGATGGTTATTGCCGCACTCGTGATCCCTGCCTATCTTTTGCTCAAAAATATGCGCAAAAAGTAAGTCTTACTCGCAAGCGTTCCTCACATTTTTCGATGTTTGAAGTTTTTCGCCCGCCAGTCGATTATGGCGTTATTGGCTCCTACGCTGTTAGCTCGGAGTCCTTGGGCCGCCAGTCGGTCATGGCG
>Ga0172367_10000372_pt1 | contig 68783 bp, 54 predicted proteins | sample Lak10m_FD_114542 | JGI IMG/M metagenome (GOLD analysis project Ga0172367, IMG submission 114542) | Freshwater microbial communities from Kabuno Bay, South-Kivu, Congo - kab_022012_10m | ecosystem: Environmental > Aquatic > Freshwater > Lake | place: Democratic Republic of the Congo: South-Kivu... | reverse complement strand
ATATCCGTTGTCTCTGATGAAGTAGAAACCACCTGACCACATTGCGAGACCGATGCCTGCATTTGATGGTGTAAACGATGGACCAACCTGGAACAGACCGTATGTGAATCCAGTTCCACTGTTTGGTCTGAACCAGCCTTCAATTGTAAAATCACCAGTTCCGAATGCGTAGTCGGCACTAGTGCTTGTTATACTGTATGACGGTGATGCACTTAATACAACCGCTTGACCAAACTTAGCGGTGCTATCGTAAGTCACGCTTGTTGTGCTGAATGTATGATTCTTCACATCTGTTGCATCACCGTCAAAGTGCAATAATGCGACGGTGCTGTTTGCAAATGGGTCAGCAAGCTCATTCAAGGTTTCACCAAACGCTGCTGAGGCTGGTGTGAAGTTACTTGTGTAACGAGCGGCACGTGTCATACGGAATTCATCAATGTATCCACGCACGGTGTAGTTAACAGGATCTCGTGCACCAATTAGCAGTTGTTGGTTATTGAAGCCAAGGTTTCCTGTATTAGTTAAAGCTGTACCTGTGAATTCACCATTGATGTACAATTTAATATTTCCTGTAGCCATGCCTGATCGTACCAACGCTACATGGTACCATGTGTCTGTTGATGCTACCGGTCCACCAACGTATTCGATTGTTGATGAATTTAACATCACCGCCCACTGGTTGTTGTTCCCATAGTACCCCATGCTGAACCGTCCAGTTCCGTTAAGACCAAACATACCATACCATGCTTGGCTGTCTGTTAGGATGGTGTTGAAGTTAACCCAACATTCGATCGTGAAATCGCCTGTGAATAAAAAGTCTGCACTTGCCGCGGCCAAAACTGCATTGCCGTTTGCGGCACCCATGTACGCTGATGCACCACCAAACTTACTTTTTGTTGTGCTGATGGTTGCAACAGTGCCCAAGCGGCTTAATGTTTTACCCTTTACATCCGTGAAGGTTGTGGAGCCGTTTGTTCCATCAAAGTGCGTTAATAATACAACTTGGTTCCAGTATGGATCGCCTGTTTGTGCAATAGATGTGTCGTTGATTGTTACGGATACGCTAGCGGCACTGTTATCAAGTGTTAATGTGAATGTTTCAGCACCTTCTGTCAATAAATCTGATGTGACTGTGAATGACTGGGTTGAAGTGTTATTGTTAATAATAAAGTTGCCTGTTAGGCTTGCATTGTTGATGTCTGCAGATGCAACGCCAGTGATTGTGTATGGTACTGTTACACCATTAGCCAGGCCTGTTGTGTTTAGTGTAACAGTGAATACACTGCCTTCATCAACAGATCCGACTCCTGTTGATAGGTTATATGTCGGTTGAATTGATGTGTCATTTACTGTGACAGAAACAGATGTGCCTGGATCATCGAGAGTCAAGGTTAGAACTTCTTCTCCTTCGGTTGTTACGTCAGCTGCGATGTTTAGGATTGTAACATCTGTGCCGTTGACTATGTCAAATTGGCCAGTCAAACTAGCACCGCCAATGTCTGCTGAAGATATACCTGTAATGGTGTATGGAATCGCTTGGCCGTTTTGAACACCTGTTGTATTTAGCGTGATTGTTGCCTGTGTGCCTTCGTCCGTTGCCGCTGTAGAGCGGGACAAAGAGTATGTTGCTGCGTTTGAAATTACCGAGAAGCGGATAGACATGTTTTTCTCCAAAAAAAGATATGATACTATTTATCTTCGAGGTTGTGATTACTGATAACTATTTCATCAAATTCTTTTGGGGTGGGTCGCTCCAGGCGGGCGAACTGGTCTCTCACAGCGTCGGCCTTGACATTTTTATCCCCTCTTGTTTTTTGACGAGCGACCAACAGTTCAACATCAGGCACTGGCATTTCAATAGCAATTGTTCTGTATCCGTGCTTTCTTGCTAGTTCAAGATAGAACGCTCTACGCTTTGCTGTCAGGTTTGTGTTGTCAACAAAGATGTCCTGACGAGTTTTGATCATCTCACGGAAAACATCATACGCTTTCTTGTTAAAGTCTTTGTCTTCTGTAGACAATCTAAACGCTCTACCATAATCCTCTTTGTCGTACCACTCATGTCGTAGGTCATCAAAGGAGAATGACAAAATGTTTGGATTTGCCTCTCGTAATTTCCGTAGGTAAGTACTCTTTCCTGAACCTGAAGCCCCTATTGGCATCCATAGTGTTGGTTGTTGTGTGATTTCATTTAGTTTCATCTCAGTCGTCCACGTCTTCAAAAAATTCACCGTATGTCCATAAGTGTCTATCTTCGTGTTCAGGTCCTGCAAACCCCATATGTGGGGTTTCATTGATGTATGGTTTGGTTGAACCTGATAATAATATTTGCCATTCTGTTGGTTGTGATATGCCAGACAATCGCATAAAATTATCCAGAGAATATTCATGCTGCTCACCTGTTGTGGCATTGATAAGAGACACGCTAAAGTGTTTGAGCATATGTGGCAACAGGTTTTCTGTTGCAACGGATATTACATTGCCTACCAACTGATCTTTCCCCAAATGCAAAGATATAAACAATCGGAGTTGCAAGGAAAACTTATTGCCTCGTTTATCTTCTTTAACCTTTGTTGCTAGTGTGTTTAGCACCTGACCATAATTGGGTATGTTGACGTCCTCGTATTGAACATATCCGACCCATTCACCTGTGGCGTCAAATGCTACAAATATAAGTGTATTTTCCCATTTGTATTGGTGCACTTTATACCCATACTGCATTGTCCCAACATATTGTTTTGTATCGTTCACAAGGTGCTCAAATGCATCAAAATTGGGAAGATGTTTGTCCATGTCTATTTTTAGACCTCATGGTCATCTCAAATAATTCATTTAGTTTCATAATATACTATTTAGAAAACAAAATCCATTCCGTAATCCCCATCATCGTATTCGTCTTGGGGTATGTATGCATGCGAGTACAATTTGTCATACGCATCTTGATCATATGAACTGATCTCACTTAACAATCGCAATGCAATCAGTGAGCCTGATATCAGGTCATCGGTGCCTCCAACCTTTGCTGCATACGATCCGCTTTTACGAACGTAAATCTTCATCTCTGCCAACAGCAATGGAGAGTTAACTTTCATTGCACTTCGCTCAATCATCTCCTTCATCATCAAGCATGCCTGCATTTTGGTTTTACCTGTCGTGGTCATCCCTCTGCGCTTCTGTCCGGTCTCAGAAACAAACTCAGCAGACTCTGGTGGGTTCTCGTCTGCTTCGTACAACGCTATTATTGCCTCTCCGACACCGTTGTTCTCCACCGAAAAATACACCGTAGCCTGAGCCTTTTCGTATATGGTGAGCACCTTCTTGAGCATGTGATATGTCATCACTGACGATGTGGTATTACTCCTCCATTGAGCAACTTGTTCCAGGTTAGGGAAATCATATACTTGTATAGCAGCATAATCATCCCCTGAACCCGTTGCTGGGTCAACACCTATTAGATATGTTTGGTTTGCCTGCGGCTGTTTATAGAATACAATATCACCAATTGTGCCCACAGGTTTGGTGGTTTGGATTTGCGCTGTCATATTGGCGAGGACGATTGTGTCAAACAGCAATGGGTCATTAGACAAGAATTCGTTTTCGTACTCTTGGCGCCAACGGATTTCTCCAATCTTTGCCATTTCTTTTTGCTTGAAGTCTTCATCTCTGCCTGGCGGCTCATCCCACTTGACTTCAATTGCCTTGAACCCGTTTGATTCAAGTTGGGCACCGCGCCATAGTTGAGCATACAGATTAGCGTCACCATTTGGAGTTGATGCGATGATACAAGCACCACCAGTTGCTAGTGTAGGCGCGATAGATGTCCAAAATTCTTGTTGAATTGTATCTCGCACAAACGCAAATTCGTCAAGAAACAATAATGAAATAGACATACCGCGACCAGAGTTTTCTGATGTTGCTGTAGAATGGACGCGGCTGCCGTTGTCAAAACCAAGGCTGTGTTTGTTATACCCGTCCGCTTCCAGACCAGGTTTCAGCCAATGAGGAAGACGCTCATAAACAAACTTCATGCGGTAGATCATCTCCATCGCGTTTTCGTTTTTATTTGATGCGATAAGAATTGTTTTCTCAAAATGGAACATAGCATACCACAAAAGATATATGACTGACATGGTGGATTTGCCTGTTTGACGGGCGGATAATACGATGGTGTTTCTGTTATCTTTGAATGCTTGGAGCATTTTCTTCTGATAACCATATAATGTTACAGGAACAGAGCCTTTTACAGGGTGCTGAATGTGACAATACTTTTCAGCAAAATAGACGGGGTCATCCGCACATTTACGGAGTTCCAATACCTGCTCTGCGGTGTATTCCATCACCTCATTAGCAGTTTTCAGATAAGGATTTTTTGCCATGTATAACCTCTTGTTTATTTGGGTTATTTATATGGTAAAAATATTAGGATACCTTTACAAATACACCTGATAGTGGTGTTCTTGATCCAGCCGACTGGAGAATTTGTGTGATAAACTTATCAGCCGCTTCTTTGTCAGATGATCTTGCTTTCACCAGAATGTTGAGCAACTGAACGGCTTGGAATTTGGAAATTAGTGTATCGTCATTGCTGTTGTTGGCGATTGTGAACAATTGCTTTTTATCTTTAGGATTTAGATATGACCCAACCGTTTCTTCTGCCATTGTGACAATTTGTTGAATTACAGCACGCTTGTCCTTTTTGATAGCCGCAATAATTTCAACTTGTGGTGTGATGTTTGACCCAGTCAATTCACGGAGAATTTTGTTCATTCCACCAAAACCTAGCTTACCGTGAGCAGCGTGTTTGCCGGCAATCTCCCCAGCAATATTGCCACCAGAGTTGAACTGACGGTACTGAACTTCTTCGCGACCATCTTCAAACAGTCTATAATATGCTGATAGCGGGATGTGTGCCATTTCCGCTTGATATGTCATACGGGATCCTTTGCTACTGAACAAATTCTGAAGGCCGTTTTGTCGAGATACAATCAATTCCTTTACCACAGCCTTGATTTGTTCTTTTACAGGATCCATATTATACACATGAACTGTTGGGTTGGCTGATGTCTTTTTCAGAGATACACCATATACTGTGCCAGCATGATACTGCTCCAACAACCATTTGTTTAGTTCTTCAAGAGAATTCACAGTTGGGGCTTCAATGCCTGGCTTTACAATCCAGATATCTGCTGGAGACCATTTGTTAATATTGTCAAATGGTTTTGGTTGCTTTGCTTTATTAGCAGCACTCCACACCTTTGCGAGATGTTCAACCCATGGACCACCGCGGTGGAATTCTTTATCCGATAGTTTGAGACCTGATTTTGCTAGCGCATTAGCACTAGCAATGAATGTAACACCCCACGATTGTTTCTTGTCCGAATTGATCAGCTGGAAGATTTCGCCAACCTGTCCAGTAGCATCCGGTTGAACGGTGCGCGCACCTTTCATTAGATTTTCTTCTGTCAAGTCTGATAATTCGAGGTGGTTAGTCCCGAGTACATTCATCAAACCTAGCACCACTGCCTGACCGACTTCTTGAACTGCAGTTTGGGCGGCGCCGGCGTTAGCTCCACCACCTCCACCAAACTCAGCCGTCTTTTCAAAATCTGTGATTGCGTGTGGAACACCTTGTGTGTCAATGAACGGCTTTTTGCGTTGAAGCGCTGCACGAATGGTGTCAGCATCTTTGGATGCCAGGATTTGAAGAATTTGTTGGTTATCTTCATCATTGAACGATGCTGTTTGACCATTTGATAATGTAATGGGTGTCTCCATTGATTGTTTGATCATAGCAATCAGAGGATCAATACGATCGCTGTACCCAGCGCGGATAACAGCAGCATTTGCTGGTTTGAACAAGTCATTGATTGACAACGCACTTTCGTTCAGGTAGTCCTTCAGCGATTTAGCAGGTTCAATTTTGTAATATTTCATAGTTGTTGTCCAAGCAAACAGTCTTTTATTTATCCTCTTTACTGAGCAACGACCTGAGAATTTCATTTCTGTCCGCAACAATTAAGTTTTGATTTACGGTGTTTGGCGTTCTCGCTGCCGCAGCAGTTACACCAAGTTTATCTTTGTGCTGCTTGAGTAATGATTTTTCACGGACAGCCCCGAGAGCAACACTCAACATTGTTGCTGTAACTTCGCCAACACGAGCCTTGTATTTGCCTTCGACGCGATCCATTTCGTCTGCCACTAGTTCCACATTGCTCATGGCTACGGCATAGATTTCTTCCAGTTTCTCTTCAATCTCATCATCTTTTTCATCATACCCAGCAACCTGGATAACTTCTGATGGAATGACTTCGGATACTTCTGCTATGGTAGTGCCCGGTTCGATGTCAAACTCTTCTTCGAGCGGATGTTCAATAATCTTTTCTTTCTTGATGACTTTCATGATGTTCTCACTATTTAAAAATGCTGCGTTCCGTGATGACACGGAACTTTAGTCCGCGTTTTTCACACCACTCTTGTGCCGCCATCCACTTGGCTGTATTCACAGCCAGTGTCAAATCTTCGTATAGTTTGGTTCTAGTGTTGCGTGAGTATGATCTGGTCGTTTGCTGCTTGGGTTTTACTTCGACGATCTCTTTGATTATTTCCCCATCTCTGGTAACATATTCAACATAATAATCAGGGTAATAATTTGCTAGTTTGTGTTTCACAGGGTTAAAGTATGGAATAGCAATCTCTTCACTGGCCCACTTTAGTACACGAGGATTGTTGTCAAAAAACTGATTAACTTCCAGTTCGTAGCTCGACCTGTAGATAATTTTGTTGACGTCACCAATGTACTTTTCTGGGTGTTTTGGTGTGTAGTATCCTTGCTTGTACTTATATGCCATCTGCTATCCCTTCGTTCCAAACATACTTGTTGGCGATTCCTCTACCGTATAATTCTGTCCCTGTGAAGTACTTATGGGTTTAAAATCAGGGGATACACTTGCTATGTCAATCGCCCGGTTTCCAGGAACCGAGTTTCCACTCGGCATGTTTGGTGCCCATCCACCAGATGTTCCAAAGTTTGGTTGGGGTGGTGTCAGGTCTTCATATTTTGGTGTTGTGTTCACAACACCCATGTCTGGGTGGATAAACTCATCACCAATAGCATTAACACTACCAATGTTACCGGTTGGCATTGGTTGGTTTGAAAACACACCTTCACCCATTGTTGCTGTATCCATGCCCGTAGCTGAACCATCCCCATTGTATCGCAATGGATACAACCCTTGGTTCGTCAAGTCTTCTAGATTTACTTCCTTCATATCTCTGGCTAGGTCAACATACATCGACTCGTAGTTAAATTTGATGTCCATCAAATTTATTTCGCTGTTTGACATATCAACGTCATCAAGGTCTAGTGACGTCAATCTTGGACTATAGAATGTGAATATGTTAACCTTCTGTCCATAGTCATACACTTGAAACAATCTTATATTGTTGATAATTGTTTTGTTGGATTTTGCCAGCGGGCCAGTTGAGCTTGAGTTTTGATTTGTGTAAGGCATTGCACCAATGATTCCAGGCACGTCCATAGTGCTGTTAAAGTGGTCTTTAGTTAATCCTTGTGCTTCAAGATTTAATACCTGGCTTGGATCAGAATAGTTTAATATTGGACTCATGATCCTGGTGTATGCAGTATAAAATGCATTTGCATTGTTTTTCCCATCATCATAAAATGTCATGGACATTTCTTCAAGTTCTGCCTTTGTTACAACTTTGGTTCTGAAATTGTAGTAATTTACATCTTCCATGTTGTATTTGACACCAGGTCTTGTGGATTTCTTAACTACAAAAGCAAATTGTTTCTGAAAGTGTGAGTCTTGCATGTATGGGTCATTAAATGTAAACTGGACGACAAATAAAAACTTGTACTTTGGTGCAAATGCAAACAGATCCATTGCGTACGGAGACACCGTGATTTCTCTCATTGGAGGCAGTTTTGGCGTATACACAGATTGGTCCAACGTGTTCAACCGTTCCAGGGGTGGTTGATATGTTGGAATGTCATTTGTTGTGAATGTGCCTGATGATACTTTACCAAAGACCGCTTGGGCTGCAGATTCACCAGCAGCTGCGACACCTTTGTTGAATTGTGCAACTTTGAATATAGCCTGGGTGTTGATGCCAACTTGTTGTAAAACCCATTTAACATTGGAAGGGACATCATCGATTGATACTGGCAGTTTTCCACCTGCTCCAATCGCTTTTGATATTGCAACAAGCGCTTTCAGACCAGCTCCCACTCGTGATGCAATTGGATTTTTACCATTGAGCACGCGGCGGGCCTGAGATATCGCTTCAATTGCATTTGATGTTGATATCGACTTTGCAGGTTTACCAACTTTTTTACTGATATAAGATCTTGGATCCGCCATGTTATCCCCTGGGGTTGTTTATAGTATTTATAAAAAGGAAAAGGCGACCAAAGCCGCCTTTTCGATTGGTTCGAGGACCGGACGTATTAAGTACCAGCACCACCCGTTGCAATGCCTGGACCACGTGCATAACCACCAAGCAATTGACGAGCGTGGTCGTAGCTGATTGTGATTGTGATCTTTACTGCATCAGCATTTTCATATGTTAGGTCACCATACTTAACATTTTCTAGCCAGCAGCCTTCTAGTGTCCATGTTTCAATAACTTGATCGTTACCGTCCATCATGTCCAGAACGGTTGCAAACTTGTAAATTGATCCTTCACCGGCAGAAGCTAGCCACTGACCCTCAGAACCAATCAACCATTGTTGTGTTTGAAGTTGTTGTTGTAGGATAGCAGATGCTGAACCTGTAACATCATCTTCAATAACCAGATCAACAGGATCCCATTTGTGCTTACCAGCGATGTAGGATACAGAGTTGTAACGGTGCAATTCAACCTTGTTGAAAGATACTGTTGGGCGGACGATAGACACAGCCTGCATTGATACTGGCTGACTGTCAGCCCCAGCACCCATGTTCTGGAAGGTGATTCTCCACTTGTTGTTTTGTTTAGGTTGTAGGATACCTGTCCCTACACCTGGAATTCCGATATCGTTAATTGTTGACATATTGTACTCCTGTTAGTAACGAAAATTGTGTACGGAAGTATTTATAAAACGGATATGATTTTACACCAATTTTTGCCTTGTGCAAAAGAAAAGGGGCAGTTGCCTGCCCCTTTGTCTAGTGTGTTTGCAATCTGATATTAGATTGTAGCACCCGTGTTCACCACACGAATTGGGATGTAGATGAATTCAGCTGCCTTCACTGGCTTTAGAGCCACATCAATATACAACTCATTGCGGTCAATGCGGTCTGGTGTGTTATTTGATTCATCACACACAGTAGCAAAGTCATATAGACCACGCTTAACAATCAGATCGCCGAGGAAGCTATCCACAACAGCCTTGAGGTTGTCACGAGTTAGCTTGTCGTTTGGTTCGAACACAAATGACATTGTATTCTTACGCAATTGACGCTTGATGTACATCATTAGACGCATAACATTGATGCGGTCTAGTGCTGATGCATCTGGTGCAGAAGTCTTCTGACCCCAAACAATCAAACCGCGGCCTGGGAAGAACACGATTGGGTTGATGTTTGTGAAGTACTTGTACAGATTGTCACGCTGGCCTTGGTTTAGAGCAACCTCATTGAATGTTGTTGCTGTACCTAGTGTGCCAGATACGTATCCAACTGTTGTAACACCTGATACCATACCACGGCGTGTACCGGCTGGTGCAAACCAGAGTTCAGACACTTCATCGCTGTACGTGATTGTGCGAAGAGCAACACCAGATGCTGCACACATCACGTTAGCACCATCTAGGTTGGATGCATAACCGTGTGGGTAGTAGTATGCAACATTGCGTGATGTCTGGCGGTTGGATGTAGCAGCCCATGTAACGACTTGGTCTGGATCCATGTTGAATGGTGTGTCAGATAGAACAAACGCTTCTTCATTGATGTCAACACACAGATTTACAAGCTCATCTGCAACTTCTGGGAAGCCTGGGCAGAGGATTAAGTTGTATTCGTATGTTTCAGAACGGATGTCAGTGTTGCTATTGATTGCTGCTTGTAGTGCTGTTACAACAGCAACGCGGCGAGCGGCATCGTTAGCACCCAGTGATGTACCATTAACAAATTCCATTGTGTACTTGAATTGATCAGCAGCACCAACCAGTGTATTACCAGCTTCTTCTGGCGTCCACTGTGTGTTGACTACCGAACCCAATTGCAACAGCTCCCATTGTGTTAGAATGTATTCAACCCCTTCATACACACCAGTTGATGGTTGGTTGAATCCATTAGCATATACGTCAAACGGAGCAGCTGATTGGTTGTTTAAGAACTCATCATCGATGTTCTTGAATGAGAACATCGCCCAAACTGCAGATGTTGCTTGAGCAACTAGCGACGACATTTCTGTCTTGCTGACCGTGCGCTTGTATGATGGGTTGGCTGGGGTGTAACCATTGGCTAGATTATATTCATTGATGAACGAATTACACAGGTTCTCAAGAACGTATGATGCTTCTTGCATCTTGACGTCCCACATGTTGCGGATATCAATTTGGTTGTCGTTTAGATTGACGTTTGCACGAACAACGTATGCGCGGTTACCAACTCCGAGGAACTGGTTTAGTGCAAATAGACCGTATTCATTACGGACGTCACCGTGTTGTGGGTTGCCTGCTGTATCAACCAAGAATGTTGGAATACCGTATAGTGCAACGGATTGTTTAAGTGATGTCACAGTGCGGACAACACCAGACTCAAATGTGCCGGCTGCGTCTAGTTGTGCCGCGGCTGTACCAGAGCCAGCTGGCGCTTGCTTCTTTTCATCTGCTGTTGCAATGAAAATCAACGGTACCGTAACAGCGGCCGCTGGAATGAAAAAGGATTCATCCGTGATTGTAACGGATACACCTGGGGAAATTAAACTTGCCATAATATGTCTCCTGAAAAGTTAGTTATGTATGGTGAGAGTATTTATGAAAGGGTGCAGCTGCACACGAAATATTAAATGGACCTGTACAATTTGTTATCATAAATAATATTATGGAAAATTATTTGATATACAAACACACAAGTCCTGAAGGTAAGTCGTACATCGGTGTTACCAAGGACCAACCAAAACGCCACAGAGAGCATAAAATAAGCAAATCTTCGAAGAGAGCGTTCAGTATTGCAGTCCAGAAATTTGGGTGGGATAGTTTTAAACATGAGGTGATTGAGGAAGGATTAACCCTTTATGACGCCAAACGGTTGGAACAACACTACATTGAGGTGTTCAATACCATGATGCCGAATGGATATAATATGAGAAAAGGTGGAGCTGGCATCGGACACAGTCCACACAAACCAAGAACTCGGCGGCCTAAACCGTTGTCAAACAGCAGTTCATCAACACAACCTGTCAATATTCCACCTCAGAAAATGCAACTACCATTAACACGAAACACACTACTGCTTGCAATGATGAATTATGGGGTGATTACAAAGACAAAACGGATCAGCCCAAGGTATAATGACAGACTGTTGTTCAATCCAAACCTTATTCAAGCATTGTTGGAATATACCAAATTTCTTCGCTATAACGCTAGTTTAAAGGTCCGTTTACGTTGCCTTTTGGATAATGTCAGTCATCAACCATTGTGTGGTTGTGGCAACATTTTAAAGATGAGAGTGGGCGGGAGGTTCGACGGAACTTTTCCTTCTCACTGTTCAAACAAATGCACTGCTAATGATGTTGATGTGAGAAGGAAACGTCTTGAGACAATTAAGCATTATCAGCAAAAGCGCGTGTTGGTGGAGTGAAGTTTGCAATATACCGACCAACACCCTTTGTGATGCGGAGATCATCCATATACCCGTAAAACATTTCTGCATTATCAGCAGCTCCAATGAATTGTCCGTATGCAATCGATGACTGGGTAACAGGAGTACCACTCTGCCCATTTACGAATATACGAACCACGTTGTTTGTTCTTGATATAGCAATGTGGTGCCAGTTGCTTAGAGTAATTGTCGCTGGCGAAACAATACCAAGTGGGTACCATTCAAATCTGTTACTTCTGATTAAGAACTGACTATTAACAACGCCACCATACACGATTTGGTTAAATGACCCGAAAGATGACGGACGCACCCACGCTTCGAGAGTGAAATCTTCATTAGTGTTTGCAATTAGGAATTGGGTTGTTGCTAGTCTGTTGCCACTGAACGATCCACTAGCAGTGCCATACTTGTATTGTGCGGTGCTGATAACAGCCCCAGCACCATTAGATGTTAGTGTTTTGTTGGTTGATGAGGAATCTGTAAATGTCGTGCTTCCATTGGTTCCGTCCATGTGCATTAATAGAGCAACATTGTTGAAGAATGGATCAACGTTCTCATTCTTTGTGTCTGGGAATGCAGCTGCTGGAATTGTAAATGCTGATGTGTAGCGAGCAACACCCTTTGTGAAGCGGAAATCGTCGATCTTGCCATTCCAACCATAGCTATTGTTGTAGTAACCACCAACTTTCAGCACATTTTCCGCAGAGAAGTTTGTTGCTAGTGCAGCTGAGTATTTTTGTACGCCATCAAGATACATTTTAACCGTACCAGATGTACGCACTACCGCAATATGGTGCCATGTATTGGCTGTCAGTGACGTTGATGCTACTGGGTAATAGTTGTTTCCGTACACCATTGCTAATTGATTGCCTGATACGTGTGCCATGCCGATACCAGTATTGTTTGGAGTGGATGAAGCTGCTAGGTGAAACACACCAACGTCACCTGCATATCCTGGTGTGTTAATCCACATTTCAATTGTGAAATCACCGGTTCCTACAATAAAATCATTGTGTGTTGATGTTACGACAGAAGTATTACCACCAAATTGGGCTGCATAAGTGCCAAATTTGGATGATGTGCTGTATGATATTGATGTTGCTGGGAAAGAGTGTCCCTTAACATCCAACGCGTTGTTTTCAAAGTGTAATAATGCAACAACGTTATCGTAATACATATCACCAGATACCGGTGTTAGACTTGTGTCATTAACAGTCAAGCTGACGTTAGTGCTATTGAACTGGCTGCCTAGTGACAGCGTTAATGTTTCTTGCCCTTCTGTTGTTAAATCGGCTGCAATATTCAGTGTTTTAGTTGCTGTTCCATTTTGAACCACAAAATTACCTGTCAGTGCCTCGCCAATATCATCTGATGTGATACCGACCCCGGAGATTGTATATGGAATAGCCTGCCCGTTCTGAATGCCGGTTGTTGTTAGTGTGACAACTGATGAACTGCCTTCATCTACTGGGTTAACAGAGGTGGCTAGTTGTACAGTAGCTGAGTTGGAAATTGTAGAAAATCGAATGCTCATGAGACGCTCCTTAAAAATAGTAAATAATGTTTATATTTATATTTATGATTGGTTATTGAAACCCAATATCAGCTCCATCGGCCCAGGCATCATAATCGATTCCAAGATCGTCCAAAGCAGCAACGATATCCCCACTTTCGACAATAGCATTGTTGATGGTGCCTATACGCACGTTAATCGTCTTGATAAAGTCTTTACGGACATCTGCAGGCGAGCCGAGGTACACAGGCATTTCAAACATCAGGGTGCTTTGAATGATTCTACGATCTGTTCCAATGGGGTGTTGTTGATCGATGCTGACGCTTGTCAGTTTGACTGTTGTCAACCGTGTCCAGTCAAATGGTCCATCACTGGTTTGCACTGTCATCTGGGGATCAAACAGCATTAATATTTGTTCCAGTATTTGAAAGTGCTGATCAGTGTTGCTGGCGTAAATGCCTAGTTGTACTGTCATTCTGTATGGAATGGGTGCACGTTGATGAACCACTTCGACATCATTTGGTAACAGACCTCCTGTAGGCACGTATGAGTTCCTGCGCTCAACACCCATGCCGTGGTACATATCGCTTGCAAGATCGAGATTTTGCATGTAAGCCGTCATCAACGGCAGTCTGATTGGTTTGTTTTGTGTGTTTTCGGCCATCAGGGATGCAACCACACGATCGTGGTTCCCATAATGGATTGTTACAGGGATTAGTGCGTCTTGTCCCGTCTGTTCATTTCTGCCAATCTTTACTTGGAGTCCAGAGAATATTGCCATAAATTGAACAATGTAACGTTTTAATTGGTTGTTATACCAGTATGCTTGATTTGGAATAGGCATGTTGTTATCTTCTCATTATTTAATATCATCCTCACCGACTTTGCCTGGTGCTACCAGGTACTCATCCAGTAGAGCACGTTGATTGTTATATTGTTGACGACGATCAGTTTCCATGTAAACCCACCGATCTTTTTTGGTTGACCAGCGATATAGCCGTGCTGGAACGTTTTGTGCCAGTCCTACATACGTCAATCTGTGGTAGTCACCGTCTGCTGGTGTTTGTGGATAATCTGGACCTTCTGTGTACGGTGCATTGTTAGATGGAATGGCATCTTCCACGTACAATCCTTTGGGGTTCAATCCAAATTTGGTGATGTGCGGATGTCCAGCAGCTTGAGCTAGTGCAACTTCTTCATTTGTAAATTCACGAACGGTGTTGGATCCTTCACTGCCTCGCTCAGGAACACTATTGAGTGCCTGTTGTGATATCTCTTCATTAACCGCAGTAAAATCCTGCCATTTTGTGTGATTACCATCATCTTGGTCAAATAAACCTGAACTGTCAATACTCTTTGCAAGTTTTCCAAAGATGTCTTGTGTTTCTTGGCTAGCCAAGGCAGGTTGTGCTGTAACTAGTTGCATGAGTGGTTGCCATCCTGGGGTGTATGTGTCGGCATCCCATGTCACATCTGTCACTTCAAGATAGCGCTTGACTGGTTTCAAATCTGGGGTGTATTGCGTTTCACTTGGTAGCTCCAAGATATCACCGATGACCAAGGGCCGCCCCAACAAAGCAACAGTGCTATTAAAATTTACTTTGATGTTGTATGTTGCGGATGGAATTTCAATGCCAAAGCGCGTTAGTTCTGTTTGAGGGCTCAGCAACTGATAAAATCCCTTTAGCAGTATTGCATCTTTGTCATAATCTCTGTCACGATTTTCCAAGAATATTTTGTCTTCTATATTCTTCAGATCTGTTGCAGAATAATCGTGCATTTCCAACGCCTGAACACCCCAACTATCACATTCGCCGCCTGTGAAGTCTAGCGGCCGTAATCTCCAGTATCTGTTTGTCACAGAATGTTTGAAGTGTATAGTGTTTAAACTGTCATTATTCGGTAGGTTTACAATTGCTACACCGAACCATTTTGTCCCATCCTGGGATCGTTCCACTCTGGCTTTGGTTACACGCATATTGGCGTTGCTGCTCTGCTTAATGCGGATTGTTGTGATCATATGGCGGATGTCAGCGTCAATCCCATAGCGTTGGCGTCCTGTTGTGATTCTGATAATACCAAAGTCGTAACCAATGTATGCGGATGCAAGAATGGCTGCTAGTCCAGTTTGCTTTGATCGCCATTCTGTTCTTGTTGCTTGGAATGCATAAGTTGAGGTATAGTTAGGAGCATCTCCGCCAGATATTGGCGTGCCATTCTTTGCCAAATCAATCAAATCTGTTTGCTCATGCACACCAAGCAGTTTAAACACATTCACCTGTGCGCCTGCAATTTGCAGTTGTTCCTGGTTTTGCTGATCCATAAACGATGAGTCACCACTTGCCGACATGTCCCATGGACGGCAGTATGTGAAGTTTGGTGGTGGATTACATTTGTTGTTTGCCATACGGCGGTCCTGATTATTCCTGTGATGTTAGTCTTTATTTATGAAGATATTTTGTATTTCGGTTATAACATCAGGTGTGTTACGAAAGCATTCGGTGTGACCTGAAAATGCAGTGTTGGAATAAAACCTGTGGTCTTTTAATTTGGCTATAACATCTTGCTCTATACAGAATGCATCATATAATGGCATATAACACTCGTGTAATACCTCTATTGTCATACCTTTGTATTCACTTCTATTAAAACGGTGTCCAGTTGTTTTTGCCGTAATGCCAATCTTGATGAACTGCTCTTTACCATTTGTGAAGTAAGCGGCGTATAATACTCCCGGCAGCGACTTTTTGTCAGGGTTGTGATCAAAAAACGCATGTGTGTATCCACCTTTGCCATTCCCTGTGTTACACAAAGGGCACCCTGATTTTTGTGTTATGTGTGATGTCGCTGTTTGTAAAAATACACCGTGTGTGGGACATATTATAGGCAAATTAGTTTTGTTGTTTTTGTATTCAGTTATGTGTGAATAGTCGTAGCGGCTGCCGTGTATTGCAGTGGCTTCTGATATAAACCGATCAATACTTTTTCGTCGTGAATTTCCTCTCATGTGGTATGCACACTTGTTACATCCCGCTTGTTGTAGAAAAATAGATTTTGGTTTGATTGTAAAATCTCCATGCTCTGGACATATGAGAGTTATGTCATGGTTTATTGTCTGGAACACCACGTTGGAGCAATCATATTTGTCACCGTGGATTGATCGTATCCGCTGAATGACTTGATCATGTGTTAGGGGCGGCCGTTTACCTGAACACACAGTGCAACCAAATCCTCGCAGATGGTCATTTGGACGGATATCAAATGCTCCATGATCCTTGCATATTATGGTTACTTTTGTATGAGTGTTTTTGTATACAACTTGGGTGTAGTCATATTTGTCCCCATGTTTTGCAACGGCTCTGTTTATGAAGTGTTGTGTTTTCTCGTCCATATCATTCTCCTATGATAGTATTTATGGACGAGAGGGGATTTCACACAACTTTTTTGTATTAGGGTTACCCGAAGGTAAACGAACTTTGCACACCCCACTCTTCGGGGTTATCCACAACAAAGTCAAATATTTCTGCCATACATTGTTCCTTGTCTGTTGTCGCTTGTTGACGGAGATCTGAAGCATTTAGGGTAACGCCACCACCAGCACCTGGTAGTGTGGAGAATTTGCCACGTGTGTTAGCCAACATCATCTGTGCTTCTGCTGTTGCCCATTTGCGAATCCACGGACGGCAGATGCGATCTGATATGATCTGCTGCTCTGTGCGCTCAACGGATGCATCAATTAAAACCATTCGCTCAGCAAATGGATATCTGTGATGCAGCCACAATTCTCGAGTTTGTTCATTCCATGTATATGTAATGCGACCTGCAAACAATATTTCAAGGTTTTTTGTGTATTCTGTCATGATGTGATATGACAACAAATCAAAGGTTCCCATGTTGTACAGATGTTGCAGCACTATTTGTCCGTATACACCAGCACCGTGCGCTGACGACAAGAATGCAGATGTCAAACGGTGGACACCGTTAATATCCACAATTTTGTGCATACCGGACACTTTGTTGGTCAATAGGTATTTTTGTGTTTCACTGTGAATGTTCAGGAAGAAAAACCCACGCGTGTAACAGATAGAAGAATGCTCACGCAGTGTTTGCAGTGCTAAATCAATACATTGCATTAGTTGTTCTGGTGCCAGTTCCACATCCACAGTTGGATACCCGAGCGCGTATCTGATTTCTGTCATCAGTTGTAAACGCTCGTCATTTGTGCCGTCTGTGCCAATACCAATCTCTTGATATAACGGTTCAGATGAAACACCATCAGAGCCAGGATTGGGATTGTCAATTCTAAATCCAACCGCCAGCGAGCTGAATAGGTCCACATTTTCAATGCTAGTCCATGACAGACTGCCGACAGATGTATCTGTAAAAATCAAGTTACCATTACAGTTGAATTCTGCAAGTAGTTTAGGTGTAGCAAACGACCAATTTGCACCATTCCACGTCATTAGCTTGTTTGTTGTTGTGTTAAACCATTGCATTCCTGTCGTTGGTGTTAATGGTTGATTTGAGTATGTTAGTGCCACCCATGCAACCCCATTCCACATCTGCAAACTACTGTTTGCACTGGTGTTAATCCACAAAGTTCCGGCAGACAGGGTGGTTGGATCTGTGTTTGAAAACGTGATGTCGATTGGGTTCCAGCTCGTTGGTGTTTTTACAAACCACAAGTCATTGATTGTGTCATGCCACACGGTTCCATTAGGAATTGTTGTGCGTGGATCTGTTGGATACAACAAATATTCTGTTTCTATGAAACAATTGTTCTGCCAATAATACAATTTACCGGTTGTTGGATCGTACCACAGGTCGTTTTCTGCAAATGAAGGTGGTGTTGTTGGGTCTTCTGATTGTTGCCAGAAGTTTGCAACTTGATTCCATGTGTTGTTGACCCCATCCCAAACATACATTTGATCATTTGCTGTGTTCCACCAGTTTGAACAATATGCAACCAGCGTTGGGTCTGTGTCATATACAATTACATCCAAAGCGGTCCATGCTGTGTTCCCAACATTGCGTTGCTTCAGCACCATTGTTGATGGATTGTACCACAACGTTCCAGCTATGACTGTTAGTGTTGGCTCAACTTCTGTTATACGAGCGGTTGAAACTTCAATCCACCCCACCGCTTCACCCGGTAATGTGTTAGATGTTATTGGATCGATTTGAATGCCATAATGATTCAGTTTACTTGTAGTCGTGTTGAACCAAAAAGACCCATTTGTGTCTATAATCAGCAACGGTGCAGCAGGATCCGTGACGTCATAATGGTGTGTTCCTGATGGGATTGTGTTTGGAGCAATCGTGTGTTGAACTGCATTGGTTGATTTCCACATTTCTTGTGTGTCGTCCCATGCCCACAGTTCAAACTCAACATCATTGTACCAAAATGATCCGCATGGCGCTGGTTGCCACATTGACGGATCAACAGGACCTGTGAAAATATTATGCAGACACCATGCGTTGCCGTTCCATGTATATCCGTTTGTTCCATCAAACCAGTAGGTGGTTTCACAATTGGGGCTTGCAGGATTCCGGCTAAATGATATTACATTCACAGTTGACCACGCTGTGCCATCGTATACTGATAAAATATTTGATGTAGTGTCGTACCAGTATGTTCCAAGAACAACCGTGTTTGGTGCAGTTGCTTGGATGATGACGAGTTGTTCAGTGTGTTGAGTGCCATCCCATAGATACAGTTTCTGGTTTACTGAGTCATAATAATAAGCGCCAGCGTTTGGAGGATTTGGACCTTGAGGTGGATTGTCAACTAGCTGAAGTTGTGTGTTGATTGTGTTGAGCAGGTCTTGGTATGTTTGAGCTCGATCGCCCGCAATCGTTATCGTATACGAGAACGGTGTAGGTACACACTCTTGTGAACTTAATGGTCGATTAGGTTTAGGGACAAGGCCTTGTCTAATCTTAAATGTGTAGGTGATGCCAGACACAAGACCTGTAACATCCGTTGGTTCTACTCCACCATTACTGCTTGCTGCTGGGTTTAGGATGACAACCTGTGTACCGCTTGTCGGTTGTGTGCCATCTTGCTGGTAGTTTAGTGAATATGCATGGATGCCTTCACGATAATATCTGTTCTCACAATCAACAGGGAAGCCCGATACAAAGTATGCTCCATTCTCTGTCAATCCAGAAATATCCATGAAAGTGGTGGTTCTATCGTGGTAGAATGCTCCCACAACCTTTGATGATCCAATGGTGTCACCAGCAAAAAGGTTACCGTCAGCGGTGGGGTCTGAATTGTATACAGTGCCGTTTACAGGCAGCTTTGTAGAATTGTTTGCCGTCCCGTCAATCGTAACAATGATACCACAGTATGCCTGATCATCTGCAGCACACCCTGCTGCTGGTCTTGGAATGTTCCACGTTATGCGGCCTGTTGTGGGTCCTGTTCTATCAAACTTAATCGACATGGACATTGCTTCTGTGCGAAGCAGGCCTGGGGCGTCTGTGCGTATATCTAGCGGTGAGGTCATCTATCAACTCCATACAATGTCAAGTATTTATGTCATATATGCTTTGCTGATGCTGTTGTTGATAAATATATCCATGAAACTATTTGAGATTTTAAATACAGCTCCATCCCCTGCGGTTGATTTTATGAATGCAGCTGCTGATGCCTGGGGTGGCAGTTCTAACGACAGGACGTTCCACGCAATGCCAGGCACTTCTGTTGAGTTGGTGCCATTGTCAGCAACCGATGTGTACATTAGCACAATCTACACTTATCCTGACATGCGAGGAGCTGGTAATGGAACAAAGGTCATGCAACAGCTGGTGGACATAGCAGACAAAACACAAACGGTGTTATTGCTAATGCCCGCACCTGCTGATGATGCCAACAAGGCTGCATTAGTGAAATGGTATTCTCGTTACGGTTTTGTGTTTAGCGGCAGGAAGATGATCCGCCAACCGCAATAAAAAAGGCCCATAAGGGCCTTTGTGTTATTCTAAATCGATATCTTCTTCTGTCGGTTCCGCAAATTCCTTCATCAACTCATCTTCTTTCTTCTTGTTGCGTCGGCCCCTACGTTGAGCAAGCAGTGTTGCTTTACGAGCTTCTTCGCGCTCTTTTACCATACTCTTCACAATAGACTTTGCAACCACGGCGTCATCAAAGTGGGTGTTGACATTTACTGTTGCAACATGTTCGTATACAGCATCAGTGTATTCTCGTGCAAACTGAATAGCATCAGCATGAGATAGAGTGCCGATCCACTCAATTACTGGCTCAAGAACCAGATGGTACATGGTGAGATTTTTCTTACGCATCAACCTTGTGTCGCGTTCATCTTCACCAACGAGTAGTGTTTCTTCGATTGCTCGTTTGACGTCGTCCACAAAGTCAAACCCTTCTGCGTCACGCGTCTTGTACATTTTCTTGCCAAGCATGGACTTGGTGTACTTCATCTCATCAGCGATTTGAGATAGTGCGATGCGGAGATCGTCTTCATCTCGTACCCATTTTGCCTCAAGGGGATCGCTACGAAGTGCAGTCAGTTGGACAAAGAGCTTGACACCATTAGTGATGGTTGGGGTGAGTTGCATATGTTTTCCTTTTTTGGAGGTTGAGGGAGTTTTAGTTATCACGAGCTTGCATGCGCAGCAGTGCAAGGGTCAGACGGTCATTAGCCTGTTGGAGTTTGTTCATGTCCACACAATCGTTGATGCCCTTGGCGATTAGTTCATACGATGTCGGCTGACCCAACACCTTCTTCACAGGATCGGTGATGCGTACTTCTGTGTAGAGGCTCCACGGTGCGGTCAGTGCGGTCATCATTGCTAACATGGCTATTTCCTTTTTGCGGTTCTTTGATTGATGGGTGCACTGTACAACATTTTCACCCAAAAGTCAACAAAAAGTTTTTAACGGCGTGGTACCGGGCGTTGTTGTGGAGCCATTGCTGGCTTCATAGCATTAGTTTGTTGAATACGGTGCTTCGTAATTACATCTGTGTGATTTTGCTCAAACTGTCTCATAGCTGTGTTTAGACGAGCTGCAGTTCCAACCAATGCGCTAGCAACTTCCTTCATATTTTCCGGGGTTGGGCTTCTAAGTGTGTGAGAGAGCATGTTGCCCCAACTATTTGCATTTTGTTTGAATTGTTGTTGGATGCCAGGATCCAGATGGTCAATAATTTTGTAAATCAAATTGACGATTGTCTGTTCAACACCGGGTTTTGCTTTTCTGTACAGGTTTATAATAGCGCGGGCTGCACCAGGATCTGTTGTTTTATTTCCCATCGCTCCAAGCAACTCTGCAAATGCAAAAATGTTTGCTAGTTCTGACACGTTACCATAATCAAACTGACGCATTTGGCCGCCGTTGATGTCGCGTGCATATTGCGTCATTAGTCCGTCAAGACTTTCTAATAGGTCTTTAGACACGCCATATTTTGTGCAGTTTTCTACAATAATGCTCACATCTTCGTTTGTCTTTTGTGCTTCTTTAATCAGTTTTAGCATTTTGATGCCCTCGTGTGTCTGCGTAGCCATTTTTGAAGTTTGTTACTAGCCCAGAATGTCTGGAACTGTTCACCCTCATCAATGTCTTGTGCGCCTTGTATCTTAATATTTAGTGGAGTTGGCTCGTCAAGCGTATCATATTTCCATTCCACCACAACCTTTTGCTTTGGTTTCAGTCCAACTAGCACCTTATCCTCTTCATATTCACCGAGAGGGAGTGAGCAGTAGTGGATCACTTCGTATTCGTTAATAGTGATAGGCACATTCTCGACAGCTTTGCGAAGTTGTTCCTTGCTTTCCAAATATTGTTTAAATGACAGTTTCATTTTGTTACTCTACAATAGAAGCACCTGCTTGTGCAACCTTTATATCATTCTCAACTGATGAACCACTAACACCAACAGCACCAACCAGCTTGCCGTTAATGTATAGTGGAACACCACCACCAAATATCACTACACCATCATTTGAATTTGTGTTTTGAATGCCAAACAAATCCTTTTTTGGTTGCGACATATCAGCAAGTTTATCGGTTGGTAATGGTCCTTGTTTGTCTTCATCACCACTGAACGCAATTGCTGTAAATGCTTTTGATTGCGCAATCTCAATTGAACCCAACCAAGCTCCATCCATGCGAGCAAATGCTTTGAGACGTCCTGTGCAATCAACAACAGCAATATTCATGTAGCAGTCTAGTGTTTTTGATTCCGATACACAACGGTTAATGATTTTCATTGCTAAATCAAAATCCAGCTCATTGGGTTTATCTTGGCGAGCTTCTGTTAGTGTCTTATTAGATACTTTTTGAATCAGTTTCATTACATTTTCCTCATTCGATATACTATTTATACAAGAATACGCCTGATATAGGGATAAAAAGAAACCCGCCGAAGCGGGTTTCTTTATTTGACATAACTGCCAGATCTAATTAAGCAAATGTGAAGTTGCTTACGTTGATCTTTCCGTAGTAGTCGGCAGAATTACCCAGAGATGTTTCGCTCTGTGTAAATGCTGTCTTACCGTAGCGTGTCATCATGGAGACGACTGGCTGGAATGTTACTGGGTTGATAACAACACCGCTTGACATCAGTGGGATGTATGGGCAGTAGAAGTAACCAGTGTCAGTTTCACCGTTGCCACCCTTGTAACCAACAAGGATAGTGTCAGCACCAGTACCACCTAGGTTAACACCCTGTGTTTGATTCCAGAGGTATGAGTAAACCTTGATTGTACCGTTTAGTGTACCAACTAGCATTGTGTTGTTTGGACCCTTGAAGGAACCTGCAACTGCTGGTGCAAATACTGACTTAGCAGCAGATTGTAGGATTGAAACAACCATTGGGGACACAACGATGAAGTTACCTGGACCGCGACGTGTCTTACGTGCGATTTCGTTTGCAACTGCATTGATTGTGATGCCTAGGTTAGCAAAACGGTCACCTAGGTAGGCTGGCTGATAACCAGGACCTGCACCAACTGTAGCGTAGTCGTATGAAGAAACTGTACCTGCTAGAGCGATTAGGTCAGATAGAATTTCGCTATCGATTTCCTGAACGATTTCAGCAGAAACAACTTGTGTTAGCTCGCTTTCTAGATCTAGACCATGCTGGGACTTTAGATCCTGCATAGCTTCGACTGTCCAACCAGCTTGTAGCTTACGTGTACCAGCTTCAACAGCTTGGCTGATAACTTCTAGCTTAACTGTACGGCCACCTGAACCTTCAATGTAGGAACCGGAACCACCGTATAGACGACCAGCGTATTGCTTACCAATTGCATCAACGCCAGCACCTGGGTATGGACCGTATAGTGAGGAGTTGTATGCTGGTAGGCTTGATGGCCATGCACCACGTGATGCATCAGCGTCAATACCGGCTTCTGCAGCAGCTGCGTTAGCAATGCCAGAAGAACCGGCTGGTTGGTCAGCAGGTGTGCCAACAGCAGCACCAGCTGCGCCAGAGTAGAACTGACGTAGAACTGGGTTGTTGCCGAACATTTCATCACCAGCGTTTAGTGTACCATCGTTACCAACTGGGTTTGCACCCCATGGGTTGCCAGCTGTACCAGCTGCAGGAACATTGACGCCTTCACCGTAGCGGTAACGCATCGTGTAAACTAGACCAACTGGACCTTGCATTGGCTGAACACCAACGATTTCAGTAGCAATTGTACCTGGAATAATACGACGAATCATCGGGATTAGGATCTTGCGGAAGCCTGCGATGTCGTGAGCTTGAACAGCGCCAGCAGCTGCTGATTCTGTTAGGATGTGTTGTTTTTGGTTCTCTAGAAGTGTACCAACGATCTGCTTCTTCTGGCTGTCTAGGCCTTCGAGTAGAGCGTCCTTAACTTCGGACCAGTTTTCGAACATTTCATTCATTTGTAAATCTCCTTAGATTAAAATTAACTAGCTTTATTAAACTAAGCCTGCTAGACGGCGTAAACGGAGCTTTTCGCTCTCTGTGATTGTTGGTGTTGCTGTTTCAGCAGCAGCTTCAGCTTCTGTTAGATTCTTCTGCTCGCTTGCTAGTGCAGCATCATCACCGCTCTTTGCTACGCCTGATACTTCAGGCTTTACTTCACCTTCAGCTAGTACTGATTCTTCCTTCTCTGAAGTTTCTACTTCTGTCGTTTCCTTTAGGACGCGACCGACGTATGTCTTGTATGCTTCTTCAAGCATTGTTGTTTCAACGTTCTTTAGAATTGCTTCCATAACTTCACGTGAACGGCCAGATAGTGGCTTAAGCACTGACTCTAGCTTCATTGTGCGCTCTAGTCTAGCTGCCTTCTTCTCAGCATTTTCGAGAGCTGTTAGAGCATCGTCAAGACGTTGTTCTGTTTCATTTAGCTTGGATTCAACAGAATCATCACCAGCATAGTGCTTTTTAAATTCTGCAACAAATGCTTCAAACACTGTCTTACCGAATTGCTGTTTCTTAACAATATCGAAGTCTTCACGTAGTTCTTCGAGCTCGGCAGATAGACGAACTTCCAGGAACGCGTCAAGCTTTTCAATTAGTTGTGCTAGGTCGCTCTTTAGTTGATCAGCCATTTCAGCCTTGGCTTCAACTAGCTTTTCAGCATGTTCAGCTTCTAGGTCGCGGAAACGCTCGATGTCAGCTTTTAGTTCACCAACTTCTTCTGTTAGAGCTTCTGTAATCTTAGCATCAAGAGCTTCGATTAGAGTTTCGCGCTCAGCAATCCACTGTTCATTTAGTTCAGCAGTAACTAGAGCTGTGGCTTCTTCACGAGCATTTGCTATTGTTTCTTCGATCTGCTTTTTGACAGCAGATTCAATTTCAGACTTTGTTTCTTCTGTAAGAACTTCAGCCTCGAGTAGTTTCTTTAGTAGTTCATCCATCTTAATCTCCTTAAATTGATGTTTCTACGCGTAAATTTATTTATGATCCCCTGCGGGATATAACAGCAAAACGTCTTACGCGCAGATGTTCAGCCGCAAAAAATGGGAGAGTTTTATGTCCCCCACTTTTTGAATTTTTCTTTATTTCTTAGCAAATAGCCCCTCATTTAGCCATCTCATAATCTCTTTCTTGAAGTATTTTTGAGCGGCTGGATCGTGACGGACTTGTTCAGCTAACGTCATGATTTTTTGGCCTTGCTTGTTCTGTAGCGATTCGTAAACTAGACCTGGATAGGCATTGGGGGCCGACGGTGTTACCACAATATCATATGTGATAAACTGAAAGCCTTGAACTTCACCACTCTCATTCACGTTACCAGCTCCACGGCTTGATACACCAATCTTAACACCAGAACGTAGAAGTTCCTGAGCAATGTTACCCATTGGTGTATTGATTAGTTTTGCTTTACCGTATGCATCATTACCATTCATCCACATTTCTGTGATGACGTGAGAGATGCGATCAGAGTTGATTTGTAGTGTTTGAGGGTGGTCAAGTTCACCAAAGATACCATTGCATTCTTTGATGCGCTGTTGAGCATTCTTAACAGCTTCTTCAAGCTCAGAACGACGATATGTACGACCGTTACGGTTTTGCTTTTCGGCCATCATACAAACGCCATTCAACCACATGCTTTTGCCATCGGCTGATGACTCTTGAATCATGTGTGCTTGTTCAGGGGCTAGTTCTTCAACGAGCAGAATTGGAGTTGTCATAATATTCTCCTTTAAGAGAGGACTGTATTAGTCTTCTTTCTTCTCGTCTTCTTCACCGGATCCAGAACCTTCTTCACCGGATCCAGAACCTTCATCTTCGTCACATTCTTCGTCACATTCTTCTTCATCTTCAGAACATGATGATGCTTCACCCAAAACTTCTTGTGTCTTCAGGCGTAGGTATTCGTGGAATGCTTCTTTAGCAGAATCAGCATCTTCATTAACGATAGATGTGACAACTGTCTCGAGGTACTGCTTCATTTCTTTAGTCATAATAATTGCTCCTTTTTGCAAAAAGATTCACCGGTTTGTTAAAACCTGTTTAATATTTATTGATATACCCTTGTCTTCACGGGGTTTTTATTTTAGACGGGTGGAGCTCCGCCAGTTTCGGGGCCTCCTGGAGCAGCACCCATTTCAGATTCTGCCCCACCCATTCCAGCTTCACTCTCCATGCCTGGTCCCATTCCCAGATCCATTCCAGGCATTCCAGCTACCATGCCTGGTCCCCCCATTCCTTCTTCAGGAGGTGGTCCATAAATTTGCGGAAGGTCTTCAGGGCCACCATTGGGATCAAGCCCCAATTCTTCACGACGCAAGCGCTCATTTGTGAGAATTTCCTCATCGGTGAGTTGCAGGTATTTCTTCATTGTAAAGCGTGGTGATAAAAACTCAATACCCGCTGCATTCTGGAATGTTGTTAGCAGGCTATTGTCAAGTTCCTGACGACGATATATACCAAAATTTTCTGGCTCTGGTAGCGAAACATTGAAGATAGCTGGATCAACATTGATCCCAACATTGCGCAGATATCGCTTAAATTCTTTGTCCATTACACGCGCAATAAACCCTTGCAGACGTTTAATGTACATAGCAAAACGCAATTCTTGAATGTACGCTGTACCAACCTTACCGTCATTGATTGTTGATCCATCTGTTCCTTCACGCATGTACGATAAAGGAATACGCAAGCCACGGAAAACCTTCCACTGGAAGTATTCGAGGTCAGCAAGCTCGCCAAGACCTTGCCCGCCAGGCAGTGTTTCCACTTTAGATCCACGGCCATCAGGACGTTGTGCAAAGAAGAAATCTTCACTCATTGATTGGGGATTGTAGACCGAATCAACCTGGTCTACCCCGCCACCTGCTGTAGGGATCTTGCGTTGTCTGATCTCATTTTTGATGCCTTCAAGGTATGACTTGACGCGCTGTGGAGGCATCTTACCCACGTCAATGTAGAATACACGACGTTCTGGCGCGCGTTGTATACGGTAGATTAGAATAGCATCTTCTAGCAATTCTTTTTGTTTTTGTGCTCGGTACACAGCACGCAAAACAGATTCGCCAAATGGTGCTGTGTCTGATATATCATCGTTTAGAGAGAATACGATTACTTCATCTGCGGAGTATGTGTCAACGAGCTCGTTTGAGTATGATCCAAATTGTCCGACAGGAGCGTTGTATGGAGAGTTTGGTGTTTTTGCTTCTCTGCGGATTTGCCACCCCATCACACGTGTCATGTCTCGCTCATCAACAATGGCGGCTACAACAGTCTTTGGGTGGGTGTATTCCCATTTTTGTGTTTCTTTGTGACGGATAAAAAAGCAGTCTCCATACTTTACAGTAATTCGTGCAATCTTGAACAATCGGTTTTGCCAGTCGTGTAAATCACTCCAATACCGTAGTGCAGATTTAAGGGTCATAACTGTGCTTGTTGGAATGTTTTCTTGTTTTTCAGAAATGATGTTGAGGACCAAAGGCATATCCTCATTAGGGTCTGACCCAATCATTTCTTCTGCAATAGTGTCTAGTGACCGTGCAATTTCGACATCATTGTCCATTAAATCATATTCACGATATCTGGTGATACGAGATGCCGAACCTTGAATGAGGCGTTGGTACCAAGTGTAATTTGCGTATACACCCTGATCACCAATATTCTGGTTGTCGGTCATTGTTGTTACGCCTGGTTTGGGCGTAACAACCTTGAAATAGTTAGAAAACTTTGCCATTAGATTATCCTGAGTACTCGTTTGTGTTTATTATTTATCGTGGGCGACTGTGCGTATAATTTACCCACTAGTTATAGATACTGGTATGTTGCACCGAACCCTGAGTCGCGGCGGATGCGACCAATTCTGTTTGGATCGCCCTTTTCCTTTTCTGTTAGTGACATAGCAAGCAGTTGTTTATTAGCTATTTCCACCAGAGTTGGTACATTGTCTGCAACAACTTTGAGGTGATTGTTTGCTTCGTCCATTTTTCTCAGTTGCTGTTCAATAGAAAGCGTTTGAGCTGTAATTGCTTTTTCAGTTTCCGCTCTGGCTCCACCCTCTTGTGTGTCCGTTGCAGTTGTTGACATTGCATCTTTTACGGTTGCTAGTTTTGCATTTTCTACTGCTTGCTGGGTTTTATCATCAATTATCTTTGCTGTTTCTGATTGAACTTTTGCCATTGAATCTTCAATGGGTTTTTTGGTTTTGTCTTCATCAAATGATGCACCTATTGATTTGCCCAAATCTTCGCCTTTTGATCCACCAAACCACCCTCCAATTGCGCCACCAAGCCAGCTACCAATAACTGTCCCTGCAGGACCAGCCAGTGAACCAACAATGCCACCAGCAACAGAACCAATTGCAGCTCCACCCAGACCACCAGCGGTTGCTCCTAGTCCAGCACCAACGCTTTCTCCAGCTTTGCCGGTTTCTAAGTAGTTCATACCACCACTAATCACTCCACCAATAGCAGCCAATGGACCCATTGTCTTTAACCCAGCTCCCGCTAGTGCTAGTTTGTTTGATGATGCTACCGCCCCTGCCCTCGCCAATGCTGGTGATGTGCCAGCAAGTTGAGCAGCAATGCCTGCTCGGCTAGCTGTGGCCTTTGCTGCAGCAGTTCCACCAGGGCCACCACCTTTGAACCAGTCTTTTAGATTGGATAATCCACCTTTGAGTAATGCAATGGTGTTTATGCCTGAAGCTATTGTATTAGCAGCCACTGCTGCCGTTAAAGCGCCAACACCAATACCGAGCTGCACCCAAGGGTTGTTTGCTATTTGACTCGTTGCAGTCTCAAACAAGTGTACAGCATTAACCATTTCAGTTGATGCTAGTTCCATTTTGTCTGCAGCCGGTTTGATATTTTCACCCACTGTCTCAGCAAATTTGGTGTTTAAGTCTGCCAGGGTTTCTGCATTAAATCCTGTTTTTTGTCCCAGTGCTTCTGTGGCAAAGGCCATGGTATCAAAACCTGCAACAGCTGTCGACATTTCGTTGCTTAGTGTTGACATTCCTTTTTGGAACTCGCGTTCTTCTTGAGCATTGCGACGGGTGCCTTTTCTATAGAGCTCACCCATGCGGTCCGCCCCTGACATGCCCATTGCACCCATTGTTGCTGTCAACATAACACTCTTTTTAAGACGTTCCATAGGCCCTTCTGCTGCCATTTTGTTGAGAGCTTTGGATGCAGCTTTCGCTTGCTCAGTTGTCATACCCATCGCTTTGAGTTCGGCATAGCGTTGTTGTGTGTTTTTGAGAATGGATTGACGTTCGTCCTCAGAACTTGCCATTCGCATGCGAGTCATCATGCTTTCGTCTTCAATAATGTCCCGGATGTTGCCCATAAACTGTTCGCCTGTCTCACCAGATATTTTTATATTTTTGGCGAGTGCTTCATTCATGAGGCTTATATTTTTAGTGTTTGGTTTAATACCAACACGTGACATCAAGTTGAGATTATCAGCTGCAAACTTAGTTTGATCCTTGAGATCTGGAATTACATGCTTTAGCTCTTCTTGCGATTGTTTGATCAAATTGACACTGTCACTCAGCCCACCAGCCGATAGCATAGCATGCCTGTATTCGCCCGACAACTCTGCAAACTCAGCTGGCGTCATACCCATCGATGCCATTTCTGTGTATGACACCGCTGTTCCCGGGGCATTGGTGTTTAGACCACGAGCAATTTCAGCTTTTTGACCCTGGTATGCTAGCGTTGCAGCTGCACCGACTGCTATTTTTCCTGCCGTTCCTAGCGATTGAGACCAGCTCATCAGTTTATTTTTTGCTATATTGAGTGCATTGGACACCGTCATTGCTGATTTTGCTGCTTTTTGGATGCTTTCCTCACGCACTTTCACCATATCTTTCTCATGAGCAGCTGCATCGATGTATATTTTTCGAGTATCAACAACAGCTTCTTGGAGGTCGTTCAGCTCTTTGGCGAGGCTATCACCTTTTTTGATAGCCTCGCCATGTATTGCGTTAAGATTATCCAGGTTGTTTTGTTGTGTTGTTAGTGCTACAGCAGTTGTGTCAACGTGTTGTTTGAGAGTCATTAACGTTGCATTTATGGTCTGTGCAGCTTGTGCTAAAGTTCGAGCTTGGTGTTGTTTCCCTGCTGCCTGTGCAATCTCTGACTGACGCATAAGTTCAGTCACTCTATCCTGTGCTGCTGCTAAATTGCCAACTGCGGCTTCATGCGCTTGTTTTGCAGTATCAAATGACGTTGTTGCTGCTTGTATTGCAACAGTGCCTGCACGATATGCTGTTTCATTGAGTGATATTTCATGACGAAGTTCACTTTGTCTGCTTATATTGTCCTGTATCTCTTTATCCGCTTGTTGTTGGATTTTCTTGGAATGCTCTATCTGATCTTGAGCGGCAGCAGCCAGATCAACCAAATGTTTAGACGTGTTTGGGACAACGTTTGATAGCTTGGACATTCGATCATTGAAGTTGGATATGACACGATCCGATTGTCTTCTGGTTTTGAATTCATCCTCGCTAGCAGATGTTAATTTTTTTAGATCGGCAGATAAATTGGCTGCCGATCTTCCGGCCATTTCCATGTCTCTTACTATACGTTGCGAGCTTGTTTTTACGCCGTCGATGGCCCCAGCTGCGCTGCCGAGTCTGTTGACTATCGTGTTTAGTGCTGATAGTATTTGTTGGAGTTGTGCGTCTGTCATGCTAGCCATTTGGTTTTTACCCTTGTGTGCGTATACATTATTTATAGTGGGTTCCACCTTGTTTTTAATAGTAAATAATATAAGATGTGCTATTATAAGGAGACCAGTGTCATGTCAGATCATTCAAACCCGTTGTTACAACGACTTCAAATCCCAGGTGAAACATTTAGACTTCCATCCCAGGGGTTATTTTACACCAACGGAGAATTAACAGATGATGTAGCTGATGGTGAAGTACATGTGTATCCGATGACAGCCTTTGACGAGATACTATTCAAAACACCTGATATGCTGCTATCAGGGAAAGCTGTTGATGAGGTATTCAAGCGCTGCATTCCTCAAATTGTTAAACCCAGAGAATTGCTATCGAAAGACGTAGATTATTTGATAACATGTCTGCGTGTTATCACATATGGACCGGATATCACATTGACTTTCACTCACAACTGCGCAGAAGCAAGAGAGCACGAGTACAAAACCTCTCTGCAAACTATTTTAAGGCAAGCCAAATCGATTGATCCAACCACCATCACTAGTGTGTATACCAACACTTTGGCTAATGGACAAACTGTTAGATTAAAGCCTACTACGTTTCAGACTATTTTAGAGCTGAATCAGAATCTTGGTCAGCAAGATGAAGATGCTCTGGCTTCAATGCAAAATAGTATGATTAAGGTGTTGGTTGATATGATTGAGAGTGTTGACGGCATTCAAGACAAACGGTTGATTGATGAGTGGGTTAGAGCCTTACCAGCCGGGTGGGTGCGAACATTATCAGATTCGATCGACAGAGTATCTGATTGGGGGGTTGAGTTTAAAGCCAGTGCAGTATGTAAAGATTGTGGTGCTGAAATTGAAATGCCCTTCAGTGCAAACCCTGTAAGTTTTTTTTCATGACGCTAAAAACCGGCTCTCAACAGGACATCATTAACATGTTCAACAATCTTAGACGAGATGTGAATACCATGACAAAATCGATTATTCAACTGGTCTATTTTATGAGAGGCTCTATCAGTTATCGTGACATGATGAATATGTCATTTGCTGAGCGACAGATGATCAGTGAGTTTATATCTGAGCGGTTAGAGCAAGAAAGCAAACGGATGCATCCGGTTTATTAGTCTGTTACAATAGCTACACAAAAACGCTATATAATTTGCTCGTTTCACTCGCAATTATATAGCGTTTTTCTTTTATTATAATAATATACAGCTCTATGCCCGCTGGCACAAGGTTTAAGGGTAACAATCACCCAGCGTACCTGTGCAATCAGCCATACGACCGCACCAAACGCGAGAATTAATGAATAAAGGAGGCTTTACTCCCAAGCTAGGCATAACTTTACAGGTATCATCCTGATGGCTCGAACGCATAGCGCTGTTCCAACTCTCACGGCAGTTAGGGTATGTCCGTGTGCGTTTCTAGTTATGGTCTTTGTTTGACCCTATTGTCTGAAAAATTATTTTTGGTAAATTAGGGTTATCTAATTTGTCTGGTTGTGTTGTTGTTCTAAATGATGTTTTACTTTTGTCAAATTGTTTAAGTGTTCTGGTTTAAATATTACATATACAGTGAATGATGGTTGTGATGCTAAACACATATCCATCATCCCAAACTTCTTTGCGGCATAATACGCCATTCGTGAGTAGTGGTTAACTCTATCCTCATAATTAGTGGGGCTTGATGTTTGTTTAGCAATCAATAACAAAATTTCGTAATTGTATCGTTGAATCAACTCTCTCACAACATCAGCCGCACCAGAATAAACAAGTGCGGTTTGCTTGCCTGTCTGTCCTGTTATGTCTTGCGTTCTGATCCCATCAGGACCTGTAGCACCATAATCAATGTTGCCCACATTTGGCACTGTGTTGAAAAATGGAATGAATGTCTGACTTTCATCTTTTCTAGCCGGTCTTACGGTAGCATCAAAAGATGTATTACCGACTACAAACACACCTACATCGTCATGCCAATCAATATTGACAGTACCGGGTGTTAGCATTTCAACCAGGTCGGTTAGCTTCATGTGTCTTCTTATATATGTCTAAAATAAATTTGCTAAGCCAAAACGCATCAACTACATCGCTCCGACCTTTTGTTTTCTTATAACCTGCAAAAACTACCTTTGTATCCTCAGGTAATGCTTCATACATCTTATCCTTATCAGCACTACCGGAGCCTGATGCATACTTTTTCAAAAGGTTCGGTGAAACAATAACTAAATCATCATTCCACCTGTTATTCTTCCTGCGCATTCCAGCAACAATCACCATTTGGAGCCCAGCTAAGTCACGCGTTGCATTACCAAACTTACTAAATGCAAGCCCTTCAATCCCAATCATTCTGGGACTATGATCTAAAACTAAGCACTCAATACGCTCAAGAATGACATTTGCTCTTGCAAATATATCCCCGTTCTGATCGCTAGTGTTTATTGTTTCGTGGTGCTTCACCACACCATCTTCATCAATAACACATATTCCAGTGCTGGTAAAACTTTGGTCAATCCCTAAAAATAAATTCATTACCCTCTCCATCCAATATCCTGTATTTACAGGTGGATAGAGAAGGGGTATCAATTATCCTCTTGTTTCACATACGAGAAGCCCTTAGACAGTTGTATGGTTAGTGTGTGATCAAACGCGGTATCGACCTCGCGGTGTGTAATCACAAACATACTCAGCTTTTCATCGCGGGCCATTCTCTTCAACATCTTCACTGCAGCCTGGACACCAACACCATCCAAACCATGGTCTAGTACTTCATCCAACATGCAGATATTAACCTTGGTGTGCATATTTTGCAGCACATCACGAAACGCTAATGACAGAGCAAGATTAACGCGCGCACGCTGACCAGCTGACAGATTACCAAAGTCAAGTTCGTGACCAAATTGACTGATACTTGCGGTCATTTCATGTGTAAATTCAACCTTGTGAGGCAGCCCAAGGGTAGTCAAATATCCTGCCAACTTTTGGTTCAGGAACGGAATGTTCTTATTCAGTAGCGCTTTACGGACAAAACTATCCTTCTTTGTCAGCAGCTTGAGCAGGAACTTCTGGTGTTCAAGTTCCTTTGTGATCTTGTTGATCTCAGTATAATCCACCTCATCAACAGCCATCGCATTCAGCTCATCTAGTGGTTCAATGTATGGATTGGTCGCTGCTTTCAGCTCTTCAATCTTTGCCAGGATTTGGGTACTCTGGTTCTTTGTTGTTAAAAGTTCTTCTAAATTGGTAAATAAAATCCTGCCTTTGAGCTCGTTGTGTTTGTGTGTAATAGATGAAATGGAAGCGGCTATGGCTTCAGCTTCGGTGGTTAATGACCCCAAATTGTCGCTGATCTCCATTAACAAATTTTCTGTTTCTTCCAGTTTATCACCCCCACTAAACCCTTGCAAACAATACGGACACTTATCATCCCTCAAATGAGCAAGATTAGCAAGCAGTTCCTTTTGCTGCTTCTTCAGTGCTTTGATTTGGGTTTCAACCTCCCGCTGTAGTTCAAGGGCAGCATTGAGCTCCTTTTTGGCTTCTTTCACTTCAGCATGGATGCGTTGCTGCTCTTCAACATCAACATCACCTACGGATTCGAGTTTTGCTTCAAGTTCGGCAATGGTCTCGTCATTCTGAGACTCCCAGTTCAACACTCGCTTTTTAGCGGACTCAAGTTGAGCTTCAAACCGCTCTCGCTCCTGCTCTAATGCCCTGATTTTCAACTCATTGGTGGATAACCGACCCTCTGTGTCCTTAATCATCTCCTTCAACCGCTCGGCCTTCTGGGTGAGCATCGTCAAACCAAACAACTCTTCAATGATGTCCTTCTGGTTTGCTGCGTAATGAGACGTTGTCGGCAGGTCCAAGAATGGAGTATGCGAAGCACTGAACACAACAATACGAACAAAAAGCTCGTATGGAATGCCAATCAGCTTTTCAATAAACTCATTGGCGTTGCTCACACTATCTGGTGTGACATCCTTACCGTCCTCAAAAATGAATACAGCATTGCCAGCCGCCCCAGCCTTTGTTTTTCTTGTGCGTTTGACTGTATAGCGCTTGCCATTTGGTGCTGTAAAATCAACAGCAACCTCCATGTTCTTCTTGTTTATGTTATTGACAAGATTATCTTTGGAAATATTTGAGATTGGTTTATCATACATCGCATACGCAACAGCGTTGATGATGCTCGATTTACCAACACCATTAGCACCTTGGCCGTTGGTGGTGTTGTCAAGGTCTTCACCGACAATTAGTGTGGTGCCTGTGTTGTCAAGTTCAATGACTGTAGTGTTGTTACCGTATGATAGAAAATTGCGTAGTGATACGCTGTGGAAGCGGACTGTTGCCATTATTATACCTTCAGTTGCTGATAAATCTGTGTGAGCATATCATTCTCAATGTGAGGGGTGTCAATACTATTGATCATCTGGACAACCAAATCATCAACACTATCCAACTTGATGCTCTCTGCATCAATATCGATTTCTGTATCTTTCAGTGCCTCAACAATGTCTTGGCTTTCTTCCATGGAAAACTCCCTTAGTTGGAAATCATCAATAAACTTTTGGCGCAGGAATGTGCTCTCTTCATACGAGATTGGTACATCAATGATACACTTGATGCGGGAGTTAGCATGAACGATCTTTGTATCGTCCAGAATGTCGGTCAGCCTCACCTTTGTGTATTTTGGACAATCAGCCCAATTGATAAATTCGGTTTTTTGTGCTGTGTGATCATACAACGCTAACCCTCTGTTATTATCACCTGCATCACTGAAATTGGTTGGAAAAACGTTTCCGATATACGTAACATTATCAGTAATTTGTCTCTTGTGAAAGTGCCCGGAAAATATTTTTGGCCCGTGGAAATCGGTGTGTGAAGGTCCAGTAGGCATCTGAATGCTGTATCCAGTCACAATAAACCCTTTAAATTCAAAATGTCCCCACCACGACGCTGCTGATAAAAATTCAGCAAGAGCAGGATACTCATTGTGAAACAAAAAGGGACACACTAGTGGGTTGCCTTCAACGTCTTCAATTATGGTTGGTTCGTTAATGATTGTAAAATTGCTGAATTCTTTATATGGTAAAGTTGAAAAAATCTCTCGCGTGTGACGATGGTATAAATCGTGGTTACCGATGATGAAATACACAGGAATGTTTAAGTCATTTAATTTTTTTGCACCCTGATATGCGTATGTCATGGTTGACACATTAAGAGCATTCCTGTTCTCAAACCAATCACCCATAAAAATTACATGGTCTGCTTTGTGCTTCTTTGCTTGGGTGCAGAACCAATCTATGTAATCCAAACAATCCTGATTGTGTACCTCGCTGTTGCTTTTTGCCCCCCAGTGTATATCTGTCATCGCAATTGCACGGTTAAGTTTACTCATTTACACGCATTTCCTTAATTTTTTTGGTACAAATATGGTTAGCATCATAAATACATTTAGGTAATAAAGCTAACACAAAGGGTAAATATATGAATGATTATTATGTGTATTATATAATAGATCCAAGAACAGGTCAACCGATGTATGTTGGTAAAGGCAAAAACCGTCGGATGTATGATCATTGGATCAACAGAAACAGTAATAGATGCAACCATTTACTCAAGCAAAAATTTAAAGAACTGGAACAGGAGGGTCTAAAACCTGTATATGCAAAAACTCGTGTAAATTTAACAGAAAATGAAGCACTTCATACAGAACGTAAACTTATAGCTCTGCACGGAAGGTTGGACTTAGCAACAGGAATACTGTGTAACCTAACTGATGGGGGCGATGGTGTATCAGGATGGTCGGATGATCTTAGATCGTGGAAGCGGGGTCATGAGCTATCAAAAAACAAAGGGCTACCAGTATCGCAATACACATTAGATGGCGATTTCATAGCAACATATCCCTCTGCAAAGAGGGCTGCAGAACTAGTGCCTGCAGCAAACCGTGGATACATAACACAGTGTTGCAAAGGAAAGCGTGTTTCGTCTGGTGGGTTCCTTTGGACGTACGAAGGCGAGGACATCAAAGTTTTGGATTATCGTGATCACAAGCGGGTGTGTCAATATAATCCCACAACAGGTGAACTTGTACGGATACATTGGTCAGTTACACACGCAGCCACAAGCATTGGACTTGATGTGCGCACCATATCAGGGGCGTGCAGGGGTAAAGTAAAACACAGTGGTGGTTTTGCATGGCGATACGAGGGTGATGTTTATCATCCAGACAACCATGTTGATATTCGATACAAAAATCGCAAAGTTCAGCAAATGACACTTGATGGTGGTTTTGTAAACGAGTACGTGTCGGTTGCTGAAGCGTCGCGGGTGACTGGGATTGGACACGCTCACATACTCAGAGTGTGTTCATCCAAACATTGTAACAAGACAGCTGGTGGATTCATATGGAGGTATTCTTAACCCTATAACAATAAAAATGTTTTTGTGTCAATTTTGGGTATCGTCTACTGGTCCTGATGAATCTGCAGCACCTGATCCATCATCAGACAAATCAATAACCTCACCTTGGTCTGCTGTCGGAACTTTGTCAATACCCTTGAGAATTTCCTGAGCAACCTTCTGTGTTGCTTCGAAATCTTCCTCGTCTTCCACACCACCCCCAGCACGTGATGTGCCATCTCCAAACCCATATGATGGGTTCATGCCTTGAGCAACCAACAATTCATCACGGATGTTGCGCTGCCGTTTTTCTTGATTGAGGTATTGGACAAAGGAGTTTTTAATACATTGGGTGTAGAATGCAAACGGGTTGTTTGACTTCTCGGGGTTGAAACTATTCCATGTGCGAACGAGCATCATCAGCGCATAACTGACCATATCCTCGTTGTAAGTATAGTTGACAAAATTACCTTTTTTAGCATATTTGCGTGTTAACATCATCAACATGCCTGCTAGCTTGTCGGTCATGACACCTTTTGATTTGGCGTTGATTACTTCTGCTAAAAGTTCTTTGTTTGTTAGATATACGGCTTTCTTTGGTGGTTTAGTTGTTGTCATACGTAACCTTATTGTTATATTATGCGAGGGTTAGTAATAAATTATACACATTTTGGCAACATAGGTCAACGCAATAAATATCATATCAAACTGTGTTTAAGGAAAGCATATGGCTGGTGAACAATTTAAACCTACACCCGCAACATCAATACCTTCTATATTGGATAGTAGCGCCGCTGCATCTCGCACAACATCGAAGCAAGCATTAAGTGCTATATCTCCGGTCAACGCCAACATAACCAGATCGGTCAATCCGCTTGGTGGGAGTGCTGCTGATTATACTGGCCCTGCTGCACCGTCGTTTATGACCACCGCACAGTATGGGTCTGTTGACACAAGTGCTGCAAATTATAGTGGCATGACAGCACCAAACATGAGCCAGACAAACATGCCAACATCTGTTGTGCGTAATCCAAATGAAGATTACATGCAAGGTGGGGCAAATCTCACAACACAAGTGCCTCAAAATGAAGAGGACCAAGGAAAGTTTGGGTATAAGGTCAGACTGTTCGCCGTCCGTAATTTTCCAACACAGTACGTCATATTTGAGGCATCACCCGTTTTATCGGAATCTCGCACCGTCGATTACGCCCCAGTCACACCGGTACATATGCCAGGCAGTATTCAAGTTTACAAACGAACAAACTCACGTACATTTTCACTTACTGCACAATTGATATCACGCAATGTTGAACAAGCCGGACAGAACATGAAGTACTTGCAATTGTTGCGTGGATGGACGATGCCGTATTTTGGTATCAGAAGTGGAACAGATGGGTTCACCCGTTCTGATATGACAAGCAATGGGTGGGATGCTGCATCAAATAATGGAACAATTGATGATCGCACGAGTATGCTAGGAGCTCCACCTGACGTGTTATATTTGTACGCATACACAAACAACAGAAATTCATCAGAGGATCGCATGACGATGGTTGATGGACAGATAAACCTCAAAAAGCTGCCTGTAGTAATAACCTCGCTAGGCATTGATTATCCAGATGATGTTGATTATATTCCAGCTTCTCCATCAGGTGAGCCGTTTCCTGTCAAAATGTCAGTTCGTATTGAATTGGCTGAAACACATTCGCCCAAAGGATATGAGCAGTTTTCATTGAGCATGTTTAAGAAAGGACAATTAGTTCAATTCTAATAGGAAAAACCATGGCAGTCAAAAAATCAAACAATGTAAGTAATGGTCGATACTCATACGGTGGGGGCACTGTTGATTTCGGAAACAGGCTTGGTTGGTGGGATCGAGCAAATTTACCCTCATCAGAATCGGATATGTCGATAACAATAACAAGTAAATACGCTAAACGACCAGACTTGTTAGCGTATGACCTGTATGGGCAATCAACGCTACTATGGTTAATATTACAATATAACAATATTATAGACGTTAACACAGAGTTTGTTGAAGGGACAAAATTAATTCTCCCTACAAAAACACGTGTAATGACGGAATTATTGAACACACGATATTCAGCAATATCAAAAACATAATATATGTCAAAGATCAAAGTTGGAAATGAGATTCATGAGAATCCACTAGCAAAATTCAAATCATACAGCTACTATCATGTGTTAGCTGTATGTAACTCATCTGAAACGGCTACAGCTCTCGCCGTAGAAAACAGAAATATTGTAGACACATGGTTACATCCTTCACCATCTGAATACGCTAATGACTATCTTGGACCATGGTCTCCAAAAACATTAAAAACCCAAGACGGTAAAGACGATCCATTAAAACAATATTGTGTATTGATAAACGGCTCAACTGATGCTAGCTTTGCAATTACACGTGTTGCGTTTCAGACATATACCGCCGCGGGTGCGGTAAATAACGACAGATACACATCTCTTGCAGTTGAAGGATCGATAGAAATATCCGAACCCAAAGGCATAACATTTCTTGACACGATAACACAGTGTTGTGTAGCTCTCGGAAAAGATGCTGCGCACGTTACTTTTGTATTGAAAACTTTTTTTGTTGGAATTAATGATCAAGATCAAATAGAAACCATACCAACAATATCACCAATCATGTTTGTTGTAGTTGATGCTACAGGCACTTTCACAGAAGCGGGCGGACAATATACATTATCTTTCGTTGCAATGTCCAATGGTGTAACACGTCTGCCACAGTACGATAAGATGGTCAAAAGCCCTAATTTAGTGGGGAAAACATTATCAGAAGTTGTTAACAACCTTCAACAACAGGTGAACAGTAATTATGAGAAGATGTATAGATGTGTTGTTGAACAAACAGCCAAAGCAGAGTTGGCTCTCAACTACAAACCAGAGCAGTTGGTTTCTGCCCTGAAAAAAGTTGAATACAGAATTGAATTGGATCCATACTACGCCAATTCTCGATATACATTTGACGGTAATACATCAGTTACAAAAGATAAAGGTGAGTGTAGCGAAGCTAGTAAGAATACAACAGGAACGGATGTAAGTCTTGAATCCGCTCTTCACATGATGATGCAGCTTAGCAACCGTGTGAAAGCTGACGGCACTACAGAAAAAGGTATAGAAGCTCCATATACCATGGCTGACGGGAGAGTACTACCAGAACACACGGTAATGCAGTATAAAATTCACACGAGCCTTGAAACGTTAAACCCAAGCAAAGACAACAGCAATCCATCATATGTTGTTACGTATAGAATAGTACCATATCCAGCACCTAAGCAACTGTTGTCGGTTGATGCCAGTAACGCTGATTTGTTAGCCAAGAATACGATCGAATTTGATTATATGTACACAGGTAAAAACATTGATATTCTCGAGTTTGATATGAAAGTAAACATGGGGTTGGCATATCTGCAAATTGCAACATTGTCAAATTCACTAAAAACACAAGGTGAGCCATTACCTCCGTACGTAACCATCCCAAACATAGGCTCTATTCACGAAATGCAGCAGCGTTTAAAGTCTGATAAGAATAGAGATACAGTAGTTGACATGCCTGTATTCTTTAGCACAAAACTTGAATTACCAATGAACCAATCAACGCATAACCACGCAGACACTGCAGGAAGTGTATATAACATGACAAAGCACTCATCCCTTGAAGTGCTAGACGTGAATATGAAAATTACAGGGAATCTGCAGCTGCTCCAAACATCAACGGTGACAACACACCCAAGTCTTGCTGGAAAACAAAATGTTTCAATGCACACATTTGATTGGGGATATATTCCTGGGTATGCAAGAGTAAACATCATGATGCCCTCAAACAACGACGATATAGGGTTGTTTGGTGGGGATTATAAACAATCGTACGCCAAACAGTTTTGGTTTAATAACTATTATTATATACTTGGTATTGAACACGTGTTTGAAGATGGCGAATTCATTCAAAATCTCAACATGATTGGCATGCCGCCTAGCAATACGTTTGACTATGCAAAAGAACGGCAGACTAAGAGTGTAGAGTTTTCAACAACTGTTAAATCGTGTTATGATAATGAAGTTAAGTGTGAGCACCAACAGTCTACACAACAACAACCGTCTACACAACAAAAACAAGATCAAATTAATAAGTCACAGGCCGCCCAGCGTGCAAAAACCCAACCCATTCCGGTAATGCCGCCCACACAGATTGATGAGCTGTTAATGGGTGAGGACTTCTCCCCAGAAAATGTTAACGGTTTTTCTGAATCATCTCCGGAAGTTCAGCAAGCAATTTACACAGCCGCAAATGTAGAAGGATTAAGTCCTGGAACGCTAGCAATGATGGCTTCTTTAGAGTCAGCAAAAATTAAATCAGGACCACACAAGGGCGGGTTTGATCCAAACTCAAAAAATCCAAACAGCACGGCAACAGGGCTGTTTCAAATCGTAGATAAAACATGGAATGGACTGAGTGCCGAACGCGTTCCTGTTAGAAGCGGTCAAACGGATCCAAGAATCGATCCACTTAAAAACGCCATCGCTGCTGCTAAACTGACAAGAGAAGCTGGAAGCAAACAACCAACAGCAATATACATGAATCACATGCTTGGCAATCCAAAGTACAGAAAAGTGATGGCAGCTAAAGGATGTCAACCAATGAAGGATGTGCTCGGTTACAATGATTGGAAAAACATAGCAACTCTCAATGGGTTTACAACAATTGAAAATGGCAAGAAGACTAACAATCCAGATATGGACATGACAACTTGTGAGTTCCGTGGCATCATCGCTGGCCGTATGCATGGCAGATTAAAAACAAAAGAGCAGTTGGCTGCTGCTCAAGCAGCTGGGCAACAGCCATCTACACCGCTACCTCAATCTGACAAATCACCACCTTGTGCTGAAGTTATTGGTTCAAATAAGAGTATGTGTAAACCGGGCCAAACAGGTGACAAAGAACCAGAAACATGTAGTGTAGATTCCAAACCGGACAGTGATCAGAAAAAAACAACCAGAACATCATACGGTCGAGGACATAGCAAATAATACAAGGCTCAACAAATGGCAAAACTGACATCTTTACGACGAAATGAATTAAATTCAAAAATAGCGTCATCAACAACACAAAATCTAATGGATTCTGTAACCATTGGGATTGTGGTGGATACCAACGATCCTCAACAAATGGGGCGTGTGAGAGCAATCTGTGCACGGTGGGGAGACTCGTTTGACACTCCAGTGGAGGACGTGCCGTGGACGTTGTATTCATCGCCGTTTGGAGGACAAACTCAAGTCGGATCCCGGGGGCCTGGAATTGAGGAATCACGTGGGGGCGTGGCATATGGAATGTGGGCGGTTCCAAAAGTTGGGGCTCAAGTCCTTATTATGTGCATTGATAGCGATCCAAACCAGCGTGTATACATCGGGTCTATATACGATCAATTCACTCCTCACACACTACCGCATGGTAGATTCATGTACGATGACCATCCATCATTAGATAATACAATTACTCCAAGTGGACCGTACACCAGCGCCGAAAAACCAATAGAACCGCTCAGTTCAAATGCAAAGCAGGCGTTTGGTAACAAGAGCAAACCAAACTTTGAATGGCAAACCCGCGCTGCCGATTACACAGCTTCAGCAGTTGATGTGGCTGTATTGAATAGCACTGCGAGCTCAGTACCGGATGATAAGGACGTCAGTAGTGACGGCTGGACGAGTAGGCAAGGATATCAAACCAATAGACAAACTCCAAATCTAAAAACAACGCTCACTGAACGGTGTTTAGACTCCATGGTTTACTCTCTTACATCACCTGGATTCCACTCGTTATCAATGGACGATCGTATGGAAAACTGCCGCATACGGTTCAGAACTACTTCAGGTCATCAGATCATCATGGATGACACCAATGAGCGAATTTACATTGCAACAGCCAAGGGTGAAAATTGGATTGAGATGGACCAGAATGGCAACATTGATATTTTCACAACCAATAAAGTAAATGTGCGCGCGAAACAAGGAATTAACTTAACATCTGATGAAGACATCCGACTACATGCAAAAAAACAAATTCACATGTATGCTGGCGACAACATCCACATTCAAACGCAAAAACAGCTCCATGTTAAAACCGGTGATACATTGCACCTAACATCTGGTGCTCAGATGAACTTTTTGGCTGGTGGCGATCTTGTGCAAACAGCATCACCAAACATCCACTTCAATGGACCACCAGCAACCCCTGCAACCAAGGCAAAATGGACGCACCGTGTCCCTGACCATGAGCCATGGGGACGGGTAATGACCAAAGATGATTACACCCACACACCAGAGTACAAGTATGAAGACAAGAATGTCAATCGGGTTGAACGGGGCAGACAAATCACACGAGGGTTGTACTGGCGGCGATAATCCAATGGGGTATATACGATAAATAGTATAACTATTTAAGGGATTACCGATGGCCATTGGATTGTATAAGGGATTTAGCTCGCATGAATACCAAAACAGTAAAACGTTTGGTATTAAGGACATTGAGCTGGTTAAACTAGACCTTCTCAATCACATATACACACGCAAGGGTGAACGCGTGATGATGCCAACGTTTGGTACACGTATTCCTGATATGCCGTTTGAACCGCTTGATGAAATGTCTTTAATGGTTATCGAAGAAGACTTACTTGAAGTGGTTAGATTTGATCCTCGGGTTGAATTGATGCAAATGAACGTTGTGCCTGATTATGATAACAACATGATTGTCGCCAGTTTGCGCTTGTTCTACAAAGAATTGAACATGACTGATGACTTAACACTTAACATTGTTTTTGAGGAAGTATAATGAGCAGATTGGTATCTCGTGCAGAAAGCTGGGAAAAAGTTTACGTAGCATTTGCAAACATAAACTTTTCAGCATTTGATTACAACATTGTAAAACAGAGTATTCTGGATTACCTCAAATTATACTTTCCAGAAACATTTAATGACTTCATTGAATCTTCTGAACTAATTGCGATCGTTGAATCTTTTGCATACATTGCTGAAATCCTTGCGTATCGCATGGATGTTGTCGCCCATGAAAACTTCATATCCACAGCACAGCGTCGGGACTCTATTCTTAAACTTGCAAAACTTGTATCATACAAAGTATCTCGTCCACTTCCAGCTCGCGGCCTTGTAAAGATTACATCAGTATCAACAACAGAAACACTGATTGATTCAAATGGTGTTAATCTGGCTGGTCGCACAATTAGATGGAATGATTCAACCAACACATCATGGAAAGACCAATTTATTCTCGTAATGAATCGTGTGTTGAGCCAGGAGTTTGGTTCAGTGGTTGCAACCGATCGATTTCAAATTCAAGATGTGCTGTTTGAAATATACCCCCTACAAACAACACAAGGGATAATGTCGTACTCGGCTAGTATGTATGGTGAAAGTGTTGGAATGGAACTAGTACCAGTTGCAAAATCTGTTGGCGATGCATACACGGGTACAGTATCAGGCATATCTGAGCGCCGTCCACAACAGAATGCACAATTCACTCTGTTATATGGCTCTGATGGGTTGGGCGATGGATCTGAAACAACCGGGTTCTTCTGCTTCACCAAACAGGGAACATTACAAAAATTCACAACATCATTTGATGGGATCACACCAAATCAAATATTTGAAGTTCCGTTGTCTAACGTAAATGATACTGATGTTTGGGTCAATGCTGTTGATCCTGACACGGGGGACATTGTTGCTAAAGAAACAAATCTTCCGTACAGAAGAGAAACTGTCGAAGGTAAATATGGCGAATGGGTTGAGGTTGACATCGCTCATGCACAGAATGTTATTTTCAACACCAACCCAAAACGCAACAAATATGAAGTTGAGACTGTTGGAGATAATCGCGTCCGTATTCTTTTTGGCGATGGGGAGTTTGCTGATATCCCACAAGGCACATTTGACATTTGGGCACGAACATCTTTAAATGAAGATATAGTAGTACCACAGTCTTCTGTCATTGACATTCCAATTTCTTTTGCATACACGGACATATACAACCAATCCCAAACATTCACATTCACCATCACACTGATTGGTTCTTTGCAAAATGCTTCGGCTGCCGAAACGACAGAGCATGTCCGCCAAACCGCCCCATCTGTGTATTATACACAGGACCGAATGGTCAACGGTGAAGACTATAATGTCTACATGCGTCAAAATCCAACCATTTTGAAACTTCGCGCAGTTAATAGAACATTTGCGGGTGATAGCAAATACATCACATGGCACGATAGCTCCAATACTTATGAAAACGTAAAGATGTTTGGTGATGATGGCATTCTTTACATACAGGACAAAGATACGACACAAATCACACCAAGCGTTGAAACAAACGTGTTAATCTCCACATATATTGAACCACTCCTTGCATCAACTGACGTATTCTTACAATTGGTGTCTGCTGGAGTGTCATACACAGAAATCCGTCGTGTATTCACAGCAGAAGAAAAAGCTAGAATTACAACATCCTTAACACCGCCACCATCATTAAGGTCAGCTGATTTGTATTTTAATACATTCAACAATGAGTGGTACGCTGTAAAAACAAACTTGGTTATAGACCAAGTGTTAAACTTTGGTGGATACCATATTATTAATTTTAATGGTTTTGCAAGCTCGGTTGACAAAACGATTGCATATCACAACAATGGTGTGTTCACGACATACGGAGCACGGTTCACAGTGCCGAGTGGCGTTTCAGTCGACGTCCTTGTCACAACAGATACACAAAACACCATCCTACCACAACTCCCACAAACATTTGGTCAATTGCTGGATGTAATTAACGCTGCACTGGTGGCATACAATTGTACCGCTGAGCTATCAAACGGCGACATCATTATTCGTGCCTCAGCATCAATTGATTCAGCATTTGCTACAACATCAACGATTCAAGTGGTAGAGGCAACAGGGATTGGTGATGCAGGATTATTCACTAGCATTATCACCAATCCAAACACAACAGAATGGGCATTTTTTGAAGAACCTGTTAGCGGATATGCATACCCAACAAACTTTATCAACTATCCACTCATCAAGGTGCGTCAACAGACAGAGCAAGATCAACGATACAATGTAACTCGTGCAGCTCGTCGCATTGTGTTTGAATCTAATACAACATCATTCTGGAACACCAATAATGCTGATCGCGTTATGGATTACGACACTTTACGATCATCTGATGACACAATCAACATCTTGCAAGCAAATACAAATTGCAACAGAGACGGAATTCTGCAACGCAATTGGAATTATAACATTCTTGGTCAAGAAATAATTGAGTCGGGTGTTGAAGCTGGAACAGACGACATTCACCGTGTATCTGTGATATCAATTGACGAAAACCAGGACAATATCCCTGACTACTTAAATGTATTGGATGCGGACAAATATATGGGTATTGCTGACATCATTGTCCCCAAACTGCACATAACAATTCCGGCAAATACAACTGCAACAGAACCGTATGAGCAACTTGTCACTCTACCGGTTAAGTATATTGCTGGAATGGGTGATATTTCTGTGATTGATTCGGATACTGGTGTTACATTATATGGTCCAACGTTTGCTGTTAGTGATGGCACACCAACAACCGAATTTGGCACACAGTATAGCGCACATTTGACGTGGCAACCAGCCATTCAACACGTGAACCCGTTAACACTCCAACCAGTTGTTGAGAATGGCATAGTAGCAACCTTACCAACACCAGGGATTGGTGGCACAATTGGGGCGATTGGTGACAGATATTATCAAACATCGGACAGCAAAGTATACACAGTTGCAACTGTGATTGCGGACCCAGTTAACCCATCACAAGTATACATTGAGACGTACGATTCAGGCGTGACGGTAACGGCTGGTATAAATGCAACATTTGGTGTCACAGGAGATCGATGTATTGACACCTCAACAGGCAAAATTCACACAGTAATATCTCACATCACTGTACCCAATCCTAACGCCCAACTGTTGCAGCCTACGGTATCATACATTACGATGCTGGACGCCGGGGTTGTTCCGGAACAACATTGGGCGGTTTACGTAAATGACTCTGTCAACAACATACACGAGGTATGGGAGTATAGAGATGTGGGTGAAGGTAGCATGTGGACACAAACAACCCAGTATCTTGATGGCGTCAGTTGGTATGAAACAGACGTGAATGGAACCAATTTAAAATTTGGTCAACCAACAGCTACAGTCAAATTGGTGAATCTGCAACCAAATGTTGAATACAACTTGACTATCACAGAGAATGAATATGTGTATTTCTACAGATCATCAATAAGTGATGTTTGGTCGCCTGTTGAAAGCACAATCGAAAATATGCTGGAATATGTTGATGATTACGTGTCATACATGTACGAAATCCGCAAGTTTGATGATTTGATTGATGCAGGGGAAGTGTACCTACTCAACAATGACACTCAACAACAATATGAATTCAGAAAATTGTGGAAGCGCCATTTGGGCCGTGATAAGTTAAACTTTTCGTGGTTCCATTTCTCACCTCGATATCAACTCGTGGATCCATCACCATCTAACATCATCGATATATTCATTATTACCCGTGGCTATTTCATCAGCTATAAGCGCTGGTTGGAAGACCCACTGGCGTTACCACCAGATCAAGTCACACCTCTGATGTTACGTAACGACTACGGCAAACTCCTTGACAATAAAATGGCATCGGATACTGTTGTTTTGCATCCAGGTAAGATCAAACTGATCTTTGGTGATAAAGCTACACCAGCACTTCAGGCTCGATTCAAAGTTATTCGTAGTGCTAACAGCACATACACGGATAATCAAATCAAGAGCGCGATTGTTGCAACAGTCAGAAACTTCTTTGATATTGCAGCGTTTGAGTTTGGTGAAACATTCTATTTCACAGAACTGGCATCAGCTATTCATATGGATCTACCAACAGAAATCAGTTCTGTTGTGCTTGTTCCGACATTACAAAACAGCCAGTTTGGAGATTTACTGCAGGTAGTCGCGCGAGAAGATGAAATCATTTATCCTGACATTGGTGTTGAAGACATTGACATTGTTGCAGGATTTACAGCAACTAACTTGCGCTTGAATGGATAAAATACCCTGTAAAATCTCTGGGGTCCCTCGCCATAAATAATTACTATAACATCATAGTGAGGGATTACCTGTGGCTTCAAATTCTGATCACGACAAGAATCGTACTAATCTAATAGACCTGCTTCCAGAAGTTTATCGTTCAGACGTCAACGAAACGATGCTGGAGGCATCTTTTAACAAGTTCCTAACAAAGGATGACACGACTCATGTTGCTGGATATATTGGACAAGGTAACCCAAATGCTCTCGTAAATCGCCAATTACAAGAGCCATCTCCGCACCGTCAGGCATTCCAACTCGCTCCAGTAATGTATTCGCGTGTTGGCACAGAAGAATATGTTCTAACATTCAAAGGATTCCAACAACAATTGCAATTAATGGGTGTTGACATCCCAAACCTGGACCAATGGGCGACAACACAACGGTTTAATTGGATCCCACCAGTTAACATCGACATGTTGATCAACTATGCGGATTATTACTGGAAGCCCGAGATTGGTCAAACACCACCGCAACATTTCACAATTGAAAACCGATGCAATAAGGTAACAAGTAAGCTCAATGCGTACAAGGGCATTCTTGCTCGCCGCGGTGAAACGATGGACATCACACGCATAGATTTCCAGCAGAACGCTTTTGTGATAAACTCTAAACAGGATGATGTGTTTGTTGAAGGATTTGTGTTCAAAACAAAAGGCACAACAAACGTCAATCTTGAAGATAAAACATGGACCACTTTATCGTCTGTTTATAATGGGGATGCTGACGAGACAGTAATTTACATCACACCAAACCTTGCTTTGGTTGTTGAAGTTGAAGATGTTAATAATCAGCCAGCATATCCGCCGGCAGCATACACAGGACAGTGGCTATACAAGTATAGCACAAACCCAGCGACCCCACTATCTCAACTATTCACATGGAATGGAGCAGCATGGGTTATCACAGGACAATCGTTCCCATGTCACATTTCGCTGGTTGACCAACAGGCTGTGTATCAAGCAGAAGTTAATTGTACGTGTGAGAGTGACACAGGTGGTTGGGACACCAAACAATGGGATGATGGCCAGCAAACTGATGCAATCTGGAATACAGAGTTATTGGCAAATATCAGTTTCGATACGGAGGCTGAGTGGATTACCAACAACGGTGATCAACCAGTCGCGGGCGATACTTGGTATGACCTGACAGCAGACCAATTAAAACAGAGAAACCAAACAAACACTGCGTGGATTGTTGTTCAGCAGAATTTCTCAGAAGTTCTTATTGAAACAACCGGTACAGCACGTTGGGATGCATCAATTGGGTGTCTACCACAAGAACACAACCAATGGACCACACAAAACAAGTGGGTTCACAAATCAGAACTGACGACATTTGTTGGGGCTTACCGTGCTCAAGTCCCAATTCTAGAGTACTCTTCACAAACAGAGATGAATGAGTGGACAGAAGTCACATACACATGGAAGTACAGAAGAGAGAACGACAAGACTTTTGACACAGTGTCAACACCACCTACCCGCCTTGAATTGGAACCAATTAAGTCATACATAGCAAACAACATTGATGGGGTTTGGTTCATTTATCTTGGCTCAGAATTCAACTCAGCAAACCGTGACATTGATTACACAAGTGTATTCACTGCTGGGTACAAATTCCGCATTGTCGACAAATACGGTCTATCAGAAATATTCACAACAACGCGGTCATGGTATCGTGAAATCGGTCCAACTGATCCGCAATATTTAACACAGGGACAATTTGTAACGATTGTTCAGATCGAAGAAACTGACTTCCCAGCACCAGTTGAGGCAGGTGTGTTTGAGTATGAAACTAATCCTCCGGATCCGGATGCACCTCGGTACACACGCATTGAACCTATCCGCACATCCATCGGAGATTCATGGAAAGGATATCATGTTCACTGGATGCTTGATGTTAAAAACATCACACAGAAAGCTGCTGCTCCGCAACAACTCAATCCGTACTACAAGATTGGTAACCAACAAGCTACTGAATCTATATCCTTAACAGAAGGTTCTGTGACTGTTGCTAGCACGTATCAAGAGTTTATCCCAATCATAAACAACATTACCCAGGTTAATTTGGATTACAGATTCCACTTTAAACCACAACACCCTGGGTACTACGCTATTGCTGGGGAAAACCAACTACGTGTATATTTAAATGGAGTGCGCCAATATGGTACCTACACTGAGCTCACAACCCCGTCCACGATAACACCTGATTATACTGTCGTTGATAATGTAAACATCCCCATCGGACAAGTTAATGCAAAGGTGAGCTATGTATATGCTATTCAGTTCTTCAAACCGCTAACAATCAATGATGTTGTGCGTATAGAAGTTGCACCAATCGCATACAAGGATATGGGACTGTACGGCATTCCCGTCAGAACGATAGAAGACAACAATGAGTTTAAAAGTGCTGTATTGGTAGGAGCACAACCTGTATACAAACCACTGACCAAGTATCAACGTACAGAGCAAGTAAAATCAAAAATTAACCAATACCCACTATTCAACATGTATGATGTTGTAACTGGTGAGTTGGTGGGGACATCACCTATATTTGGGTTTGTTGAAAGCCCTGATGAGCCAGTAAATTCTTCAACCCAGCGAAGAATTGTTGCTTCAACAGACGGAAAAGAATACCAATTTGAACAATTCCTTGTGGATGAGAACAATGGTGTGATGTACGCTTACCGCAACATTACAGGAAACGAACCAGCACACTGGTATAGTCCGCTGACTCAAAAACTTAAAAAATGGGATGGCAAAACGTGGGCTGAGTCAATCGTGTCTGTTACACTCACAGGGATGGCTGCTTATGAGCCTGTTGTCAGCGCAACGGAACCAACAGAACTGCGCGGCCAACACATGAGTGTTTGGGTCAATCCTACCACTCTTGGATTCTATCAACGTGACGCAATCAATAATGTTTGGAACGTCATTGAAGACGTTGCAGTTAATAACGCTGACCCAACACTACAAACAATCTGGCAAACATCGGCAACCACACCTGAGTATGTTCCAGATTGGGTTGATGCAAAACAGAACGCAGCTCCATACACCTACACTGATGGAACAACCCCGACAGAATTTGCAAAGGGAGATTCACGCGGCGATTGGGAAGTGATATCCCAATGGAAGAACAACCCAGAACATGAAAATCACAGAACCATATTGTACTCCCAGCTGATTACTCACCTATCGTCAATTGTGTCCCAGCAAGAGCGCATTCCTGGGTTAACAAACGGTGGGATATTCACGCTAAACCAAAAGGATTATGATTACGGAGTTGGTGGAACAATTAAAGAACACAACGATGCATTTGACACATTAATATCAGCAGTTAATGTTACGGAAATGACGCCAGTTGGTGTTATCGAATTTGCGCAGGAGCAATATGCAGCAAACATGGTAACTATGCGTGATTTGTTCAATGGAAACATCGTCGATGCCTTGATTGAGTTATCAGGCTACAGTGTTGAACAATTGAAACCACGCATCAATGAACGATGCATCAGGGAATTTGTGACAAATGATTATGTTGCAAAAGTGTATGGTGACACAACAGCATACGACGCAACAACAGGGGTTGGAATGCCTAATTGGATCGCCACTCTACCCATTATTGGGTTGGCCCGCGCAACCAGACCGCACATAGTCTCGGATGGCACATCAATTATCATTCGTCATCATGACGGGCACAGCTCTGTTGTCAGCTATTCTCTTGCTGAGCAGGATCGCATCTACCGCGTAATGATAAAGAAATACAATAGTGCATCTCCAGGATCAGCAGTTATCAGCGCTACAGAACCGGTTGGCTCTATTCTTCCGGTGTATTGGTATCACATTGGTGGTGGTAATCATACACTATACAAACTAAAAACTCAACAACCAACGTCATGGGAACGGGTTGATCTTGTCGACTTGTTGGGTTCGTTATTCCTGGATATCGAAACAAAACTATATCAAGCCACGCCATCTTATCCGTTGTTGAAGTTTGATTTCAGTACTTTAACCTCAACAGTTGATCTAAAACAAGTGTTTGATGGTCGAATGAAACAGCGTTTTAACGAATATGTTGTTAAAAAGAACATCAGAACACCGTTCGTTAACACAACATACAATGCAACGGACGCTTTTACATGGAATTATGCACAGTGTATGGTAGACACACCACCACGTGCTGGCATTACACATGAACCCCGTTCCTGTTGGCAAGCTGTCTATGAGTTGTGGTATGGTACTGCCTATCCGCATTTGGAACCATGGAAACTGCAAGGATACGGTGAAAAACCTGTATGGTGGGATGGGTACTATGCTGACATCACAGGAACTCGCAGATGGGTTTACAACCATGCCGCAAAAATTGGCATGTGGGAAAATATCAGAACGGGTGTTGTTCCTGCAGGTTGTGCATATCCCAATGGCATTGTAAGCACAGGCAACCCAACTGCGGACAATGTTTCGCTACCAACATACAATTATTTTTCTGTCAATATATCAGACAGCGAGATAACAGGCGGATATCAGCCTGACACTCTGCTACCACCATACTATGACAACACAAATGTTGCACCAATCCACCCAACAGTGCGTTCACTGTATCGTGTATTCTCAACACAGGTTGTTGCACCAAATGCTGATTATCTATTTGGTGAATATGGGCCAGCGGAATGGGAGTGGAGTATTTCTGGCGAGCATGTTTATGATGAAGCGGTTGTTGCTTTCTTAATGCAACCTGCTAAATTCCTATACCAAACATTTGGATTAGATTACGTAACGATTGGTGGACTCCAGGTAGATGTCATTGGTAAAAAGGTGTACAGTCATAAAAATGCACTGTTCCATGGCGACATATACGACAAAAATAAGGTATATGAAACAAACGGATTAAATCAGTGGTATGTCAACTTCAACAGGTTCAAAGGATTTGACACAAACGTTGGCTTCCGTGAAATGTGGACGAACTGGTCGCCAAAACAGTCATACCAGACTGCAGGCATCATTGACACAAACACACTTCAAATATTCAACAAGAACTTTGATGTCACTGAAAAGGATTATAGTGTTATCTTAGCAAACAGTGGTGTTATTAGTGAAAAGTGGGTTGATGGGTTTGAATTGACAATACTGTCGATACCACCAGCAATTATTCAATACAACAACCAATCTAAATGGAAAATTGTTGTTGATGCACTTGCTCCTGTGTCACGAACGATTGAGTATTATGGTCCTCAAATATGGCCATTTATGATAGATCGTGACACGGATGTACTGACAGCATTCCAATTTGACATTGATGATGTAACAGCATCCATCAACACGTTTGAAATCAGACACGACCAGACACCATTCTTCTTGGAGGGTGTTGCAATAACTGTATCCAATTCATCAACAAATGATGGTGTTTATACGGTAGTTAATGCTGTGTTTGACGCTGTGAATGATATGACGCGCGTTAAAGTTGCTGAAAATGTTGCAACGTCAATTCGTGACGGGGTTATTGACATTCCAGATTATGCACACAATTGGAATACTGGTGATGTTGTAGTGATGTCAGCAACATCAGCACTACCGTATCCAATTGCAGATAAAACACCATACTATGTGATTGTTGTTGATGATCGCCGTATCAAACTTGCGACGACAGCAAGCAACGCGCAAGTCAACATTGCTGTTGATATTACCAGTGATCCTATCGGTGATATAACAATCGGTAAAATCAAATCATCATTCCAGGTGTTTGGTGGCAATAGTGCATCAACAGATCTTTGGATTCACTATGAGCCAAACCTCGCGGATGTCCGTACAGCAACACTACCAGAAACCATTGTTGGGATGCAGACACTCGTCAACATGATCGATGGCTACACACAACTGCAAAACGACAAGAATGTTGTTTATAACAACTCAAACGACTTTGTTGAATATGATACAGACACAGGCCGTCCGGTATCATGGCAAGTTGAAATGGAGCGCTTTATTGATTGGGCGTATGGACTCCGACGCTCCCGTCTGCAACTCAACGACCGTTATGAATTTACCGTCAATGATATGACAGCAAATACGTTGCGGTTTACGACAGCCGCTCCATCATGGACATCAGGTACAAAACTCGCTGTAACAACAACAGGCACACTACCACAACCGTTGTTTGGTAACACAGTGTACTATCTTGTTACAACATCCGACCCACAGGTATTCCAATTATCTGTGTCAACCAGGGTTGATGAAACTACAATTGTTGATCTATCAACAATGGGTAGCGGTATAATGCACATTGCGTTGTTTACTAGAGAACAAACATTCCCGTCTTTTGAGCTCAATCCAATCAGAAACAACGTATGGATTCGCACACCACAAGGAATGTTGTCAAATATCATCACTGGACCATACGCGGACATCCGTGTCAGCCAGAAACTGTACGATCAGTATGGCAGAGCGTTAACAGCAGACAAAATCACCGTATATCGTGAAGATAAAATGTCGCGCATATCTGTGCGCGCAGGCATTCCTAACGACGTTGAACTGTATCCATTTGGGTTCGTTGATCCATACAATTATTTGCATATTGGCGGTGGCCATTTCTTTGTTGAGGGGTATGAGCACATCATCATGTTCAATGATTACACGGTTGGCGATGATCTTGTATATGATCCGTTCCTGGGTTTATACATCAAGCGATTTGATCTTGATTATTTTGAAAAGACGGATTACACACTTCGCCCAACATTGGGAGGTTATTATCTATCGGATGGTGCATTCAAGCGAAACTTTGAAGGCAGCATCGAAGATATGCGTCAGTACTATGATGCATTTGAACTGACAGAAGGCACTCAAGAAGCACGATATGCTCGTCATTTACTTGGCTACAATCCAGATCAAACAGTAGAAGCATTCTCCAATGACAGTGTTATGTCGTATCTCGACTTATTGAATGTGAATTCAAAATCACAATTCTTGTTCTACCGTGGCATGATCCAATCAAAAGGTTCCATCAACTCTGTAAAAGCATACATCAACAGCAAGAAATTTGTTGACGCCAAAGTTGACGAATTCTGGGCATACAAGATTGCTGAATTTGGTGAGAGCCGTTCAAAAATTTATCCACAAATCAAGTTGTTTGGTGACGATGGTACAAAAACGGACGTCCGTTTGAAGTTTACCACACCGACGGATATTGACAAGAGCATCATTGATGACGTTCGCCGTGGATTTGACACAGTGTCATTCCGTGACAACAATCGCTGGGTGGACTTCCCACAACAACGTGAAGAAATTCAGTCACCGTTGTTCCTGGACGCATCTATCTCAACTATGACGCGTCTATATGTTACACATTCAACGACTGATGGAACAACACCAACAGAAACATACTATCCAAAGAATGGGGAGAACACTCTTGATTACTGGATTCACGTCAATCACTCATCAACTCCGGTGATATACACTCGCCAGTATATTGATGGTGGATGGATTGATGTTGTCGGTCCAGATGTGTCAATGGTTGGTATGACCGGTTATATGAAACTACCAAAACGCTGCGAAGGTGTTCGTATCCTACGCCAGCGTTTGAACCAACCAGGAAATCTGATCGACTACCGTACAGAAATCATGAATGAAGTTGCACAAGCAAATGGTTACTCTCGTGTGAATTCAGAGATTATTAAGTTTGCAGCAACAACATACACTGTTACGTCCATTCAAGGAAACGAATTGATTGTCACATCCAATGAACAAACGGGGTTTGACGCACAGTATGCAAACGTGTTTTTGGCGGGCGATAAGATCAAATTGACAACTGATCAGGTATCAGGATTGTATTCCGTAATCAAATCGGAATTAGTCAACGATGGAACAGAGCAGGAACCAAACTGGACAACGCACATATTTGTCGACAGCACAACACTGCTTGGTACGAGTGGTAATGTCACACACTACGGTTTTGCTGACAAACTGATCATCTTCACAATTGAACCAAGCGAAGACAAGATCACCCCAGCACGTCTGTTGGACACAAAATCACACGTAAAATTGGATGATGTCCCGCTATGGCATCCAGCGTTTGGAATTCACTCAACGCAAGCAATTCACAATGTTGATTTGCAGAATCCGGAAGATCCAGCACATTACAGCAGCACTCTAACACAGGTTGACAACTTAATGTCACCATGGACATTCCCACAAGTCGGCACTACATGGTTGCAGACATCAACGCTTGAATATTTGCCGTATTATGACGATGTGCTAACACCAGACATTGAACAACGCATCTACCAGTGGGGTAAGAGACCTGAGTGGAGCTCTGTTGATGTATACACATGGGTTGAGTCATTGGTGGCTCCAAGTGAGTGGGATGTAACAGTTGCCGCACAAGCATCTGACATCACAATCCCACAATCGGAAAAGGTTACTGGAACGCCAAGAAAAACCGTGTTTAAGCGCACAAGAAAGTTTGATACAATAACCATTGTTAATCCAGCGACGGGGCTGGTTGAACTGAATACATCAAACAACACGTATGAAGATGGAAGCGTGTTCATGATGAGTGCTATTGATCCTAACATCACATTCCCTGATAGCGTTGATGTTACACTTACATACACTGTGTTCAACTATGACATTCAAACAAATGAGTTTGTTGTTGTAGATCAGGATGGAAACGTGGTTGATCTGACTGGAGTTCCAGTTCAGATTCACATTGTTCCACCGTTTAGTGATAACTGGATTCGCAAGCCACTAATCCGTGAGCGTCTGTATGCTGCTCTTGAGTACAACTTTGTTGACAATCCAAACGTCAGAGAGCCAGAACTGGTTGTTACAGATGAGCGTTGGGAAACTGGTGATGTCGTCAGTGTATATGTTAACGGAAGCGTTGTTTTAACCGATGTGATCCTCGCAAACAACACTATAAGTTTAACAGGCACACAGACAATTATTCGTGAGCAAGACATCATTGATGTTGTTCGCCCAATTCCTGTATTAACCGAAGAACAACTGCAGTTTGATCCAGACACAACTGATGATGGTGTAACTCTCGAGCAATGGACTGAAACGTATGAGTTCAGCACAACAACTCGAACATACAACAACATCACATATTTGTATTACTATTTCTGGGTCCAAAACACAACAACCCGCAACCCAGCGGACAGAAGCAGCTTGTCAACGTCAGAAATAGCAGCCCAACTTGCTGCTAACCCAACCCCATACATGATTGTTCAAGATCCACGGGATGATTTATGGATGCAGGGGTGGGATGTTCCACCGTGGGCAAAAACTGGATGGGATGATGACATGTATATTGCGTACAACAGCAACCATCAATACATGCCTTCAATATTCTATCGCAAGGTAGTGCTATCACAAATCACAGGATACATCAATGAAGGTGACCGTTACGTGGTTGAATTCACTCGTGACTTAACGCTGCGTGATACCTTGGAAACGGATCACAACTACATGAATGTGAAGAATAAGCATGAGAAGTGGTTCATGTTCCGTCGTGAACAAATCGGTGCTGTCCCTCAAGATTTATGGGTTAAGATGACTGAAGCATTGATGGGTTGTAAGTATGATGACTTCACCAAGCGTGTCCCATCTTTCGAGCGTGAACATTATGATATGACGTATGGAACAAGCACTCGCTATGGATTTGGTAAAGACCAGATCTTTGTCAACCCTGAGTATGCTCGAGCAACAATCGTGAGCTACTTACAAGATCCATCACATAACTTCAAGCCGGTTGATATCAACCATTTCTTCGAAGTATTCCCAGCAACAGAGGATGTGTTCTGGAGCGATCCGCAACAAGTCAAAGAGATGTGCGATTTTATCTACAACACATTTGACTCATATCACACCAATGGTATCTGGTTTGATGTGCTATCAGATGCGTTGGTGACCCAGTCTAAATATAAAGGACTGATGAAAACATCCTGGCTTGCTTTGCATGGCATCCGCATACTTGATGTTGCTGGGCAATTTGATGACTAAAATAATATGGCAAAATCTAACTTAATTAATTCACTATTCAAGATTGATGCGGCGGAAGGACTCGTCCGTTACACTAACACCATCAAACCATACCACAGCAAGATTATGGATGTGTTGATTGAATACATCTACAAAGAAACTGTTCGTGTAAAGGTCAGTGAAAAATGGAACACCGATATTACTCAACAACATGGTGCTCAGTCGTGCTACTATCAGGTGGTGAACGAAGTTACTGCCGCCGGGGCTGGTGGGGTTTGGTATATTCAAGGGCATCATCAAGAAAAATTCAGAGCAGGGGATAGATTCCTTGTTACGTATAGTGATGCATCTTCAAAAACATTCATTGTTGATCATGCATTAAATTCGGTAATTGTTGAACCAACGGATCCATACCGCACAGCAGTTCACGTAATTGCTCAACAAACTGTTCCAAATAAAACAGCGGCATCAATCCAACTAACAGTAACACCAGATTATAAAATCGTTGGTGCTGTAACAGGCACGGGTGGTAGTTGGATTATTGACGGTGATTACATTGATGAATTCCAAGTTGGCGAGCAGATCATCATAGCCAACACATCACCAAACGAACTAGGTGCTGGAATATACACTGTTAAAGAGCAACCATATCCTGGATATGTTCCTGGTGTCAGTGTTGATGGTAATCAAATTCCTGATCAAACCCCAGACCTCAACATAGTTGGTGTCAGACCATCCCGCATTGAACGAGATTTAAATGTTCTGGATGAAAATGCGCTCAATGCTTGGGTAATTTATCCTGGGCAGTGGATTGTTCTTGGACAACACACAAACACGCTTCCATCAGGCAGTCACGTCAGTGTCACAAACAACCCAACATCAAATGAGTATTACATTGTTGATACAACTGAACGAGCTTTGTATCCTGAATTTAATATTGAAACTGTCCAAGCGGATGATAACAAATGGAGAATCACCACACTTGACCCAGCAGAAATAATAATCGGAGAAACAATATCTGTAACCAACAACGACTTTGATGAATCAAACAAGACGTATGAAGTTGTATCAGTAACAACTGTGTCCGTACAAACGATTAATGTTAATGGTGTTGATGTCAATTATTACACGGTTGATATTGAAGTCGCTGCAGGAACTATACCACAAGCCACCACAGCATCAGGACAACTTCGCAGGTTGCTAGATGTTAAAATTCAACCACATCAAACATATTTGCAAAATCAATATGTTACAATCATCACAGTAAAACCATCACAGGAAATCTCTCAATCGGCCCAACCATCTGGCATCCTTCAGAGTCCCATTATTCCAGTTTACGAGATTGTTGGAGTTGCAGGAAATGAATGGAAAATCGCTGGGCAGTATGCTGAACGCTTCCGTGCTGGAGACCATTTGTTTGTGTCTGACAACGAATATGGTCCAGCAAATGGAATGTATGTTGTTGCAGCAGATTCAATCCCGCCGACTGTTGAACCGTATGTGACCACAGTTGTTGTATCAGGGACGATACCACCATCTGCAACAGCATCGGGCCGTATCCAACACCCATCCCGTCGCACAACAATAATACCAGTTGTTGAACCTGTGTTTCACAGCCAATTTGATATCATTGCTAAAACAACAACCACATGGACAATCAACGGACATCGTGCACGATACTTCGGAATTGGCGGCAAAATTAAAATTGGTGGATACGTGGACGCAAATGGTGTATACACGGACGCAAATGGTGTATACACAGTGGTTGGTGTTGAAGAGACGCCAGGCGCGGGCCCTACAACAATACTCACGGTATTGGAAACAATTCCTTCCACAGCAACAACAACTGATGGGTATATAGAAAAACCGGCCGGCTACAAAGCATTTGGCACAGGAACACTGCGTTATGCACCGTTGATAACTTATAGCCTTCTTGAACCAGAAATGGACAATGTTCCGGTAGGTGCGGTCTGGGTTCATCCGATTACAAATGTATCTCAACGTTGGGACGGCTCACAATGGATACACAACTACACCCGAACAAACTACTCGTGGTCATTGGATTATGCTAATCCAAAAGAACTCAAAATTGTCAGTGCAGTTGGACAGATTGATGACACAGCAGATCCACAATACGGCGTCAGCAATACATTCTTGGTCGACACAACCAATGAGTTCCAATCTGCATCATTCTCCACTACCTCTCTGTCAGCAAACCAGTTTGTATTCTCAAGACCGTATACTATCACCGGATTTGACTCAACAGAAAACAAATGGATAATATCAGGTGAAGTTGACATCAAGGTTGGTGAAACGGTGTATGTTACATCGAGCACCAACAAACAGGGGTGGGGAAAATATACTGTCGCTTCCACCGTACACACCGCTGGAACAACTGAGGTATATGTAACAAAACAAATATCACGTTTATCGTCACCGGATGGTATATTGTCTGTCTCGATAGACCTAGCAGACATACCACGATGGGTTGAGGGCACAAAGGTTAAGGTGTCAACAAGCGAGTCTGACGCCAACAAAGATGGGTTACCTGATCCGCTAGTATTTGATGCAGAATACTATTTTATTCCAGTTGTCCCACCGCTGAGCACCGTATCTGAGAATGAGATGGATACCCCATCCATTTTTGCGCTGTCCAAAGTTAGAAAACCGCGCAATTGGACAGATTACGTCGACATAACAACATTTGGATCAGGTATATTGACAGTAACACAAGATGAAATATACGTTCCAGGCACTCACATCACCGTGAGAGACACGTTTAACTCGCGTAATAATGGAACATACACAATAATCCGCACAACAAACGAATCAAGTGCGCGAGCCCGAGTTTATGTAAATGAGCGGGTGCATGCAACATCACCGACGTTCGTAACCTACGATGGTGTAATGGCGTATGATTTGGATTCTCATGTGATGAGCTCTCTAACAGAGCGTTCTTGCCCAAGCAAGGAACAATCGCTATTATATGCGGCTACCAACATTCATGAATATATCCAGTTTGAATTTATAATGGATGATATTGATTTTGTAACAGCACAAATTGAAGAAAACCAACCATACACAGGATTTATTCGTGACTTTGGGTATGATGTCCCCAGCCACGACACATCAGGATTTGATGGTGATCTAGTGTTTGCAAGCAACATGTCTGTGTCATCAGCGACCACAAACACATTTATTCACAGTGTAATTCCAACCGGGTTTGACACACAATACTTTGATGTTGGTGGAATCGATGAAAGCACATCAACGGTAACTAAAAAATACGGAAAGACGGTGTAATGGAATAAATATAACCGCGGTTATAACGGAGAAACATATGGAATACAGAACAAGTGATATAGTATTAGCATCATACTTACGCCTCATGGGTTATGAAATTGCTAAAATAGAAAAGGTTGGCATGAAGGGCACGTTTGTTTTTGAAAATGTGTCAGATGATCATATTCAGGAATACGATTTTGGGAGAGCTCGTGTTGAACCCGCGGCATTCAACAATACTATTAAATCATTAACAACAGCTGTTCGCCGAATGGAATAGTAGATAAATACATTATCACACTCAGGAAAATACTATGGCACTCAAACAAGAATTATCGGTAAACGTACTAGGACACTGCAAAATTGTTGATGATTTAGGCAATGTTCTTTTAGATCAAACAAACGCTGTTCATCCGCAAAACCTTGCGTGCGTCTTTGCCCGCGCACTAGCAAACGAGCACAACTATTTCATTCACCGCATTGCATTTGGCAATGGTGGCACTGTTGTTGATGCCGCTCGCACGGTTACATATCGCACACCAAACGACGGACAAGCACCTGATATTGCAACTTGGGACAGCCGCATCTATCGTGAGACATATTCCGAAATCATTGATGAGGGTCAAACAGTTCTGAACACGCTACTTGGTACAGATCCTGGTTCAGCAGATATGAACACAGGCGTGCGTCTAGGCGGTGGGGCCTTTCCAGCATCAGATCCTGTATCCGTTCCGCACGTATCAGGCCCAGGCGTTCGCAGCCGCGAATTAGGCCTTCAAACAGAAGTTATTATCACTTGTACGATCAATGGCGATGAGCCACGTAGCCAGTTTGGCACAGATGCGTTGGCACCAGCACAGAGCACAGAAACTGATTTCATCTTTGATGAAATTGGTCTTTACACTCAAGGCGCCCCAGCGATTGACACCTCGGGGTACCAGTACATTAACGTGTTAAACAAGACATCAATTGATGATACAGGACTATTACCAGGAACAACATATTCATTCAACATTTCCGTTGATGGTGGTAATTCAATTACCCTAACGTTCACCACACCCTCAACTGGTGGCAGCGGTGTTGGCAAACAGATTCTTTATGGTGATCTGTGTGAAGCGATCAACACCAGTGATCTAGCTTGGGGTTTTACTGGTAGTGGAACTTCGGCATTGCCTGGTTACGCAAAAATGTTGATCACTGATAACACTGGTGGTAACTTCCCATCCATCGCAGGCGCTCAAACGTTTGGATACCTAGCCGTTGAAAGCGCGACAACTGGTGTTGCATCAACGGTTGATTTATCGGGTCCAGAAACAGACATCCTTCTCGGCATTCTAAACCCGCCACTCGGTGCAACATTGGAAACACCCGTGACAGGTAACATTGCTGGTGTCCAAAACTCTCCAACAAATCCATCAACAGAGCGTGAACGTCTGCTAACTCATTTGATTTTCAGTCCAATCTTAAAATCAAAGAACCGCACACTAGCAATCACGTATACGCTAACAATATCTGTTGGACGAACCCAATACTAAAAGAGCAAAAAGAAAAGCCGCTGAATAAGCGGCTTTTTTATTATCAGGAGATTTACAACTTCTGGTATTATGCTACTGCTTGACCTGATGGTGCAGCAATGCCGCCAACCTGACCGGATTTTGGATCCATGATCTTGCCTGATGGTGAAAGGACCTTGACTAGTTGGTGGAAATATGCTAGTGCGTTAACACCATTGCCTAGGGTCTTCTGTGCCATTAGATCCCATAATTCAAAATTGTTTGCGTTACGATCCATCAGGATACCTGACAGACGGCGGCGGTCAATCTCATCCAGGTTGTTGACTGCAAAAAACAGAATATTGCCATCAGCATTTTGCTTTAGAACTGCACATTCATGAAGAATGCCATCCTGGTGTAGATCAATCCACGCGATGTGTGGATATTCACGACTTTGTTCAATACGGTATGATACTTGTGCCATTTCACTAACTCCTTGTTTAAATGTTGTGTTGTAAGGTGAAAATATTTACAACCCATTTTCGAGGGGTGACCTATCGCTTTAAATAAATACCCTTATACAATAACATATTCATATTATAGAGAATTATAGAGAATTATAGAGGGAATGCTATTATGACAGGAGCAGATATTATGGAAATCGCAATGAGTGCTTTGAACACTGTTGCAACCAATATGCCGTTTAGTGGAGCCACCTGGTTTGTGTTGCTTACTCTTGGGTTTTTTGTTTGGTTATTTGCCAAGGCGGATAAAAACCCAAAGAGCCCAATTCACTGGGAACATCTAATCATTGACTCACAAAACAACAGAACATCTCCGTACAAATTGGGGTATCTGATTGGCGTTATTGTCTCAACATGGATTGTTATCAGAATGTCGGACGCAGGCAAACTGACATTTGACATTTTTGGTATGTATCTTGGTTATTTGGTTGGTGGGGCTGGTATTAACTCATTCACCAAAGCAAAACAACCTGATGCAACACCAGAAGACGCACCACAATAAAAAAGGGCCTTCGGCCCTTTTTTACCTGCTTAACATTGGAACAAACTGGTCTATTGAATCGCTGATCTTTTTCAGATCATACTTTCCACAGAACTTCAAAATATGGAACATTGAGAACTTGCGTTGCTTGCTCATTGCTTCATCCACCGCAGTTAGGATCTTGACGCGAATGTCCTTTGGCTGCTTTTCAAGGTCAATCAACTTTTGATTCTCCTTAAACATCTCTTCAACAACCACCTCAGTTTTTTTCTCATCCGTCCATGTCTCCTTCATCAGGTTTGCACGAACATACGGATCGTCGTACGCTTCACGGATCCGCGTCTTCCTCAATCGTGGATACGCACTCTGAATGTTATCGGTGGGATCACCTCGCATACACTTCTGGAACACATAAAACAGTGGGTCATTGTCAAACTCATCCAACTGCTGCTCTTTGTCATTGGCAGGAGAGACAACACAAACACCATCGTGTTTTTTCAGTTGAAGCAAGTCGCTATCAGCACTGATGATAATGATGTCATCTCCCTCGTTGATTTGACAGAAGCCAGCGATCAAATCATCAGCCTCCAACTTTTCTTCAACCAGTGACACGATGGTTGTGTGCTCACAAATCAGTGCTTCAAACTCACGAAGGTGATCAATGAACTTGGCATACTTGGCTTGTTGAGCAGGGCTCATATCCTTTCTGCGGTTGCCTTTATATGGTTTGGTGGCAGGGTGACAATCATCACTTGCGGTATATTCTTTACGCCAAGACGAGCGGTCGAAAGCCATCACCACACCCTTCTTTGGTTTGAACTGCTTGTAATACTTGTTCAGTGTCACGAGAGCAGAGTGAGATGCCAACCCAGCGAGTGTGATATCATCCTCACCGTTGCGAGCAACAAAGAATGTGCGAAACAGCATATTGCTGATGTCAAAAACAACCCAGTCACAAGCCAGGTCAGGTAGTTTCGGTTTTGATTTATAGCCAGCCATTATTTGTTAACTCTCGTAAAAAAGATTCCTTGTTTCGTGCGCATTACTTTATCGTTACGGTCAAACCACACATCATCTTGATCCTCTGTCCACCGCTTATCGCATAGGGGGCAGTGAAAATCGACCCAGTATGAATCATCAGTAGATGACCAGTTTCCTGTATTGGCTCCGTATTTGCCTGTGAGAACACCGCCATGACCTGTATCATGGCACTGTTGTTTTAGTTCAACTAACTCAGCGTGCAGCTTGGCTAGTTTGGCATCAATGCGCTTGCGTTTGGTTTCAACTTTCATTTTCCAAGCACCTCATTGACAATCGATCTAATATCGCCGTTGCTGCGATACGCTTTGCTCCCAACCTCAAGGCACAACTCCCTGAGCTTATTGGTAGCATCGTCAGGGGTGAGGTTGCGGATAGAATCTTTAGCCATATTTAATGCTTCAACCATTGGTAGAGATGCAAAAGCTGGTCCGAATGATTTGTCGCCAATATCCATTGTTTTAAGTTCATCACACACACCCTCCGCTGCCCTGTAAGCGGCCGCAACAAGCGCTTCTGGTTGGTTGATGGTGTCGTCTTCCGCTTCAGTATCCATCTACCACATCCTTTACAGTTCCGCGAGGATCATTCTCAATGGCATCACTTTCCAGCTGCTCAATCAGGTGAAGATTGACCATCGCCAACCATCGTTGAACAGCAGCCTCATCTGTCGGGCCCTTAATATTCAAATCTTCGAGATATGACACAAATGCATCATTCCAGTCCATCGCAATCTTGACGCCCTTAACTTCATCAAACCCATCACTGGTAATCTCAAACCAGGGCTTTGTGTTGTCTCGCTTGTTTGCCTCTTCTTGTGCTTTATACTCATCGATCTGCTGTTGAAGTGAATGGCTTAGTGCTCGTTCTTCGCCAAGAGCATCAGCAAACCGTTTGATTTCGCTTTCAAGAGCAGCAACGCGTTTCTTATTGAAAAAATCCATTATTAGCTCCTTGGTAGCACAAACACAGTAATACCATTGACAGCAATCTTCAACATTCCGCGGGAGGACAGGTAGAAATCCCCATCTGGATTTTGCTTGAATAGCGGAACGATTGTTTTGATTGGGTAACGATGAACAAAATCCAATACCTTATGTCCATTCTCCAACTCTACTGTGTCGGCGATATCATACGATAACACATCGCTATTGTTATCTTTGATTTCGAGCGTCACACCATTCTTACCACCAATAAACGCTACCTCATCGGCAGACATAGCACTCTGTCCCTTTGTCAACATCTGAACAGCATCGCCATTCATCCTGACCTTGTGGGTGATTGTGTCATTGAGTGCCTTTGGAGCGGAGATTGTTTTGGGATTGGCGCAGCGATAATCTACCTTGACACCCTTGCCCTTCAACAGCAGAGAGCGAACAAATGAAGGCTCATCGTCAGCAGTATCGTCAATTGTTGCTAGCACTTCAAAGTCCTTTGCGGCCTTCGCGATGTCATAACGGGAACCAAATACTCCGATACGGTTTAGACCAATGGAGCCAAACGGGAGCTTAGGAACATCTTTGTCTTGGAAAATAACTACGGTTTTATCATCATCAATCGCACGAACTTTGTCCTTCTCGATGATAATGTTGTCAATACCAGCAGTTTTTGCTACATCAACAATGGTCTCAAAATACCCAAGAATATCAGGTGTGAGTTTCGTCTGTTTAGGAGTTGTCATACTCTACCTCTATAATAATAGTAACATTATACAGGATTGGATGTATAAAGACAACAGACGCAAGGATCTCGTGAAAAATAGGTGTCAATCAAGGGATTAGCCATAAATACTATAAGCGAGACACTGATGGACGGCGAATCCATCAGAGCCTCTAAACACAACAATCTTTTAGGGAGATTATTATGTCTGACAATATTTATTACGTTTATGCCTACGTAAGATCAAAAGATTCATCCACCGCAAAAGCAGGAACCCCATACTACATTGGTAAGGGTAAAGGGCACAGAGCTTGGTTATCACACACGAGTAAAACAAAGAAAGGTGTGCCTCTTCCGTCCAATAGAACTTATATCGTAATATTGGAGCGAAACCTAACAAATGTTGGGGCGCTAGCGTTGGAACGTCGTCTCATTGCTTGGTGGGGCAGAAAGGATTTGGGAACTGGAATATTGATGAACAAGACAGATGGTGGGGATGGCGGAAAGTGTTCCGTGGGCGGATCCCCGCCCACGCCATCTGGTAAGCCTGTGTATCAGTTCTCTCTTGATGGTCAATTGATTGGACATTACGCATCTGTAAAAGAAGCTGCTGAAACGCTATACCCAGAAATAAAAAGTGCTAAAGTAAATATAGGGTCTGCGTGCCGCCATATGACAAACTCTGCGTATGGATATGCTTGGTCATATACAAACACATTAATAGCACAATCCCGTGTTTCAGGTCCAAGCGAGTTGTATAACCGTAAAAAAGTCAATAAAATTGACCCCAAAACCGACAGGGTATTGGAAACATATGATTCCTTATCGCTTGCTGCCGCCTCAGTAAATAGGTGTCCATCAGGAATACGGAACGCAGCAAAAGGTCGCGTAGTGGGTCGCAAAATCACATGCGGTGGGTTTGGGTGGGCTTACGTTTAGAACTCCAATACATCATCAGCAACGGTCCGTGGTTTCTCCTCAACCCACTCTTTTACCAGCACGCCAGTCTCTCGTTGAACCCATTCAGCAGCAATGTGCCGGTGACAAAAGTCATCACTACGCTCGTAACACAATAATATAGAACCATCTTCCAAATCGCTGACGACTTCCTCAGCATCCAGATGTCTTTCGTGTATAATCAGTTCCAAATAGGCATCCACATATTCTTCCTCGGTCATCCCGTGGTACTTATATGCGTTGATTATAGCCCAAGAAGGAGCAAGGTGGAGATACCACCTGCCTTTGAAATACTCAGGAGCCTTCGCGCTGATAGAAACGGCTTTTGGATCACGCCCCTTCTTGGCGTAATATGAGGTATAGAACTGCTTCACGATTTGCGGAGCCGTACCTTGACTTTTTTCTTCTTTTTGGTCTTCTTTGCAACCTTCTTGTAAGGCACAAGTTTTTTCAGATCGTTGATATCAGGAGGGAAATTGAACTCCGCATAATGCCTCAGTTTTGCTACATCAGCAGCCCTGTGAACCTTGCCGGTGGAATCTAATACAATAATCATCACTTGTCTTGCACCAAGTGATGTAATCAACACCATGCAGTTGCCAGCAGCATTAGTGAAGCCTGTCTTTTGCAACACAACATCCCAGTTAGCAGCCATCACTAGTCTATTGGTGGTATTCATTGTTATATTGCGTTGTTTGTTCTTATAATATCCCGTTGCCTGAAACGACGGTGAAGTGGAAAAATCTTGAATAATCAAGTGTTTATTGGCTTCATTTGTCAGAATAGCAAGGTCTTGTGCAGTAGACACATT
>Ga0172367_10000371_pt1 | contig 68863 bp, 97 predicted proteins | sample Lak10m_FD_114542 | JGI IMG/M metagenome (GOLD analysis project Ga0172367, IMG submission 114542) | Freshwater microbial communities from Kabuno Bay, South-Kivu, Congo - kab_022012_10m | ecosystem: Environmental > Aquatic > Freshwater > Lake | place: Democratic Republic of the Congo: South-Kivu... | reverse complement strand
GTGGATGCGGTCATTACGACAAAGCAATTTACGAACACATGTCTTCTGTCTCAGAAGAATATTTTGATCTGGAAGAAAAACGTAACAATGAGTTGTTAAGGAAATTTAATCTTCCAACTCCAAACCTTGACACTTGACGAGTTTCATAAAGATAAGTAGCTATTTTGTCTCTATCTTCGGATGGGATCATATGACACTGACTGATTTGGGCGCAGCACAAATTCAGCTCAACTTCAGCACTAAAACGTAAAATTTCGATTAAGAGATCGTCAGGGTTAAAACTTTTTTTCATAGCAGAATCATAATTTTGTTTATTTGTGAGGAAAGTTAGAAAATCGATCTTTTTAGAGATAAGTGCCGCGAGCAGCTTTCGTGAATTCTTCAGAAAGCTGTTTAATGTTGCATCGGTCGGCGTTATTTTGCGGGTAGTCATTGAATGTATGCTCTATATCTATAGAGCTTATTAAAAAATAAATTTTTTTCGGAAAATTAACAAAAAACTTTAGAGTAGCGGGGCACAGCCAACCTGTTTTTGCTTTTAAATCTATTTCTTCGTCAATAATTTGTTTTGAATACCACGCTCCACCATATTCTTCAAAAAGAAAACGTAAGTAACTTAGTGCTCCTGGAAATTGTTTTTCGCTAAATGTGATTCGATAAGACTTATTTAATTTTTGTTCGTCCTTCTGTGGGTTTATTTGTTCAATGCATTCGTCAATTAATTCAGGAATTCCAGAAATAAATGGTTCATTGATTAAATTTCGTTTTTTATCTGTAAAGCACCAAGTTCCAGCAAATCGATAAATTTTAATCGTAAATAAAGAGTTTGACATTTAGTGTTATTGGATGTCTTGTACAGCATACCATGCCGCACGGTGCTTGTCAAGTTGTTTTTATTTTTGTGTTTTATAATTGATGTACGACTTTCTATTTGACTATGCCGAAGCCATATTCGGTGGATGACCTTAATCGCGTTATTCAAGAATTTAGAGACTATAACGAACAAAATATTTACAGTGAGGATGATGCTCGCAACTATCTTTTTGAGCGTGCGTTAGAGACTGGTGAGTTAGATGAAGATGTTATACGTGCAATGGAGGATAGGTACTCAAATGATTATGATTTAGTTGTAGACGATCGCCCTGAATTTGATTTAAGTGAAGCTCGGTTTAACAGAAATCTTCTTGACGTTAGTGATTACGGTGGTCGAATACCTTACAGAGGGTTAGATATTGATACTGATTATGAGGATTACAGAGCTTATAACTTTTTGAATGCTGATCCTAAATACCGTGCTTTTTTAGAACAACAAATTCTTGAGTTACCTGATCGTTCAGCCGCGCAAGAAGAAGTTTTAAACGCTCTAAGAACTGGTGCTATAGATTCTGAAGATTTAAATTCATTAAGAACAACAGGTTACTCTGAGATTTTGGAGAATGTACCTGAAAATAGTGATAATTTTGCTTATGAACTTGCAGATGAGTTAAACCGTGCTGCAACTTCAAATGAACAAACACCCTCTTTTAGAAATATTTATAGTAATGCTGCTGAAAGTTTAAATAATTTAGATCCTATTACTACTCTTCCTCAGCAAATACAAGGTATAGAAGCTCAACGACGAGCTGTTGAGCGTGCTATTCGAACTGCTCAATCTGGTCGGGTTATTCAAGGTAATTTTCCTGGTACACGAGAACAGTTAGAACTTGATTTACAACAAGAAGATCCTAGGGATGCTTTAATTAGACGTGCTCAGCAAGCTATTAATGAGTCACAAGAACCTCTTTCTTCCTCCGACATTGCACAACAACGCAATGTTCTTTATGAACTACAACGTGACTTAAATTCTTTAGCATCCAATAGAGCCATTCGACAAGCAGCACGTCGTAACTTAGTCCTTCCCGCTGTGGCGGATGTTCTTTCTGATCGAGATATAGATAATGCTATTCAAAATGATATAGAAAATTACGAAATACAACAACGTATTTCTACTCCAGATCCTTATGTTGAGCGAGCTCGTGAAAGTGATGAGGTTTTACGGGCTGTAAATGCAGATCGTTCGCGAATGGTTGGTGTTGCACCTTCTTTTTCAGTAGATCGTAATGCTCCAAGACAGTTAGTTATTCCGGGTCTAAATGAAGAAATTAGTAACATAGCTCGCCAAGCTCTACTTGAAGAACAAAAAATTCCAATTGAAACGCTCAGACAAGTTGTTAGCCAGTATCCAGAAGTTGAAACTTTATTAAATACAGAGCTAAGCACTTCTGATAGACCTCGTTTGCGTGGTTCAGAGGCTAAGCAGTATTTAAAATATGTTGATACAGCTCAAGTAATAACTTCTCCAGAAGATAGAGCTGACTTGTACCGCAAGATATTGTCCACACGCAATGTAAGCGATGATCTTATTAAGCAGTTAAATAATACTGAACAACTTTTTACATCAGGTGACCCGGATAAACAAAGATTTGCTATTCAATCTTTAAATGATTTAGGGGTTGGTAGGGATTTAAATATAATTGCTGACTCCGCTACTAGTAGTGTTTTACCTATTGTTGGCGGCGGTGGGTATATTCGACCTCGTCAAAAGGCGCTTGAGTTTCTTGATGATCGCTCTCAAGCTTTACGTAGAGCTTTTCGTGATGTTGATTTAAAGGTTTTAACAGAACTTTATCCTGGTATTTCATCAAATCCTCAAAAAATATATAAACAAGAGTTTACTTACGACCCTAAAACTGAATCTGTTCAACCTTTAACGCCTGGTTTAAGAGGTGATCTACCTATTTATGGAATTGATATGCGAGTTTCTCAAAATCCAGGGATAGATCCTGCAAGTTCAGCTGTTATGCCTAGTCAAGTGTCTGCAAATGTTTTTCGTTTTTTACAAGACAATCCAATTTTAAATCGAGCGAATATTACTTTTACTACTAAAGCTCCTGGCACTGGATATAATATGGACGAAAAAAATCTTCCGACTGCAGTTTCGCGGGCTTTTGCTCAATTTGCTCAGCAGAATGCCCTTAAAGATTTAAAACCCGGAACTCTTGTTACTAATAGTCCTCTTGGTTCAATGGGTTTGTATCGATTAAAGGTTCGTGAAGGTGAAACTCCTCAGACAAGTTCAACTTTACGTAAATTGCAACCTTTTGTTGAAGAAGGCTATTCGATACCTAATCTCCGTGGAGCGGCATATCAAAGTGTTGGTTTCGGTCCTACGGACGAAACCGGCATTCAGTATACATATATCGATCAACGTGGTAATGCTGTTCCTTTACAAATGCAACCTGCTGAACAAGGTTTAAGTGGAAAAGTACGTATAAGCCCAGAAGGAACTGTTGTTGTTAAACAAGGTCGCTTACCCAAAACGACAAAAGCTTATTATTCGCTTGATCCTACTACTCCTGTTGTTGAAGCTATCCGTCAAAATCCACGTGGAGCTGCTGCTGGTGCTGCTTTAAGTTTATTAAATGATGAAGTTGCTAGAGCAATTGAAAAAGATGATGTTGCTGGTGCTGCAAAAGCTTTTGGTGTTGATGTCGGTACGGGAGTTTTAAGTGAAGCTGCTATTAAAGGTGCAGGAAATATCTTGACTCGAGTTGCCCCTCAAGTTGCAGCAACTGTAAATCCCGCCGTTGCAGGAGCTGCATCTATTGCTCTTCCTGCAGTAATCGGTGCTGGATTGATTGGGCAGGGTCGTGACGATAGCGCGTTGAATGTTCTAACTCGTAAAGCTGCTGATGTGAATGCTAAAGTTCTGCCTTTTACACGTACTGATCCTCAAACTGACATTGGTCGGCGTCTGGGACAACAAATAGTTAATGAAGGTCGATACATCTTTAATCGTCTTCGTCGAAATCAAATTCCTTATTTATCAGGGCAGCGTTTTAGATAAATAAAATGCCAAAGTTATAATTGATTCAATGGTTAATATCTGATGCCTAGGGTTCCGGTTGCTTTAAATCCTTTTAGAACTCGTGTTCCGACGACACGATTGGGTGCTATTGGCAAGGCTTTGAATCCTTTAAATCCTTTTAATGCTGCTGCAATTGTTTTAGAAGAAACAATTCGCGCTGTTACTGAGAAGACTTTTGGTCCGGAAGCGGCTGATAGAGTTGGTTATTTTTCGATGGGGCCTAAAGTTGGACTTTTTTTAAATATTCTTGATGCTGGTGCTGTTAATGCAAAAGATGATCGTCGTTTGATCGAAGAGTCTAATCGATATTTTGCAGCACAAAAAGCAAAGAATGAACCTGTTCGTTCGGGTATAGTTCCTGGTGTACCTAGATCTTCATCATTTGTGTCTTCGGCGCCAGTAGCGCAAGCTTCAACTCAAGCTGTGGCGCCGCGAAGTGAACCTCGTTCGATTCCTGTTCCTTCCACGCCGACACCATCAACTGAAGAAAAAAATGCTTTAGCGACTGAATATATGAAGCATGAACTTTTGGGTCGCAGCATGGCTGAGGGCGGAGAGCTTCAACGTCGATTATGGGAGGCTGGTGGTGGTGCTGGTATGACTGCTGATAATTTTATGACTTGGGTGGAAAGCCATCCTGATATTGCTTATCGTGAGTTGTTAAAGCGCGGCGGTTAATTTTTGATTAACCATTGTGGCTGGGACTTGCTTGTTGTCTATGACTGCTTATACTCTGACTAGTTGAGTTTTTTTTTATGTCTGCGTCAACTAACGAAATTTCTGACTGGGACATCTTTAACAAATTTAAATTTTCCGCAGATTCTTATATAGATTCTGCAAAAAAAAGGTTTAAAGATATAGTTTTTGAGTACACTTCTGAAGACGATTTACTTGATAAGTTATCTGAACATCTTAAAGATATTTTGATGGAAGAATATTATTATTATTTCGACAAAGCAAATCAGATTAAGTCTGTTGCTAAAGTTCTTTTTCCTGAAATAGAGTAATTTATTTATTTTTAATAATGCAAACTTACAGAATGTCGTGGTTTAATTATTTTTTTAGCCATGTAGTTTATAGAGGACTACAGAGTGTACGTAGTTCTTTTAACATATGGTCTGATTTAATGTGTGGGAATTACAAAGATTATGCGTTGTTACCGGATGACGATCCTTGTGACGAATGTGCGTTTGCATTTTGGAGTTCGTTAGGAGAAGATACTGTTTATTCAAAAGAAGTCCTTGAGGATCTTTTAACTCTGTTTCATTCTTATGTGGGTCAAGCTGAGGATTGCACACCTTTTAATTCTTGGAATTAAGGTTAAGGGTTGACCCTGTTAGGTAGACGCGCACAGAAAAAACTTCTTCCACGCAAGCCGTTATTAGAAAAGCGTGGAAGAGTGCGGTCTGGCCTCATTTGATCTTGCAAGCCAGTTGCCATCCAGTAAATACAGCAAAATGTATAAGCCCCGTGGCGGCTAAAACTCCTTCGACACCTTGTTTTACGTCTGGATGCGCAAAATCATCAAAAATACAAATACCGTCTGACTTAACCATCGGTAGATACAGAGCCGTGTCTCTTGCAACAGAAACAGAATCATGAGCTCCGTCAATATACAAAAGATCAATCCACGGTGTTCCATTAAATCGACGATTTAATTCTGGAAATACATCCCAACTGCAGCCTTTTATTACTTCAATTTTGGCCGCATTATTAGATTTGGCGATGTTTCCTCGTGCAGTTATCTCGATATTGTTGAGTTCTGGATATCTGTCAGGATCTTCGTGATGTTCTTGACTTCCCGTAAAAGGATCGATTGAAATTAACCTAGATTCAGGGTGATTTAAGTAAAAATCAGACCAAAAAACAGTAGAAGCACCCTCATAAACACCAATTTCAACAATTTGGCGCTGTTTATCAGGATCTAATCTCAAATCAGAAGCCTGTGGATCTGAGCTCAACACCATATCGGTGTTTAGCAGAGCGTCATACCAACCCTGATTCAGAGTATAACGATCATCTAATTTTTTCTTGCTGTTCTGAATCGAGATTACTGGAGCTGTTTGTGTTTTTTCTTTCATTTGAGACATCAGCTCTTTGAAAGAGGGTTTAGGGCTGGCGACCATTGGTTTTGTGCCTTTTTCAGCATAGTAGCACTTATTTATTGACACGCTACAAGTAGGCTGCTATGCTCTTGGTGTTACTAGGTAACAACCATGACCTCCAAAACCGACATCACAACCCAAGTCCCGCAAATTGTCCCTGCGACATTGATCTGGAAGGCACCTGAACTTGTTATTTCTTTTATTGTTCTTATAGGGTTTTTTAGTTTTGTTTTACTCATGAATATTGAAGGTCGTAATTACACAAATTTTGTCTTATCTAAATTCAAACAAGATCAAGAAAAAGTAGCATTGTTTAATGATCTTGTGCGCCAATGTACTGAAAAACAAATGTATGTGTATGGTACTTACGATAATAATACATGTAAACGTTGGGTAAATACCAAGATTCGTCTTTATGATATGTGAGTGTCTTAGTTGCTGTATGGACGACTTAACTGAGGAAGAGCAGCAGCTTCTTAATGAGGCCCTGGCTAATTTGACTTCATTTATTAAACAGGAAACTACGCACTATGTGTTTGTGGAGGATGATCCTCGTAACGATGAGGACTACGATACGTATGACTACGGGACAGAGCCCTTACCCGGTGACGAAACCTGGGTAAAATCTGAAGACACTCAGGCCGACTGACACTAAGCTGTTAGTATCTGTCGGTCGCTGCAGTGGCGGAAAGGTAGACGCTACGCACTTAAAATGCGTTGAGCTTTGCTCGTGTGGGTTCAAGTCCCACCTGCAGTATTACAAACAATGGCTGCTCAAAAAAAACCACATAGTCCAAACCAACTACAAAACCTGGCAAACAAACGCAAATGCTCTAGTTGTGGTTTTGCCTCTTATCGGGTTTTAGAGTCTCGCAAGATTTCTGATGGTGTCCGTCGAAGATATATTTGTGAGCGTTGTACTCATCGCGAGACTTTATATGAGATTAATTCTGATGCTTATTCAGATTTAATTACTCTAAGATTTAAATTTAATGAACTTTTAAGTGTTTTTAGTGGTGTGAAATTTGAAAGTCAATCTGGAGATTCTGGAAACGTTTTAGAAACTAGTAAGTGTCCGTGCGAGGATTGTTATTTTTACCACGACACTCTTACTGATGAGGGATTTAAATGTTCTTATGAGCTGCCGGAAGCTGGAACCTTGAATGCTGTCGGCTGCAACCTTTTTGAAAATTTTTAATTCTGATACTATATTGATATAAAACTAATTTTTATGTCTGGTTCTATTCCCGTTATAGGTACTGCAATTGTTAATGCTCCTTATTGGCTTCATCGCCTTTATATGAGCATAGATTATCCTGTTGACGATTTTGTTGTTTTTAATAACAACGGTAGAGGTCAAATTACGGACGCTGTAGAAAATGTTCGTAAGTTGTCTAATCCATTCGTAAAAAATGTGCATGTTACAAACATGCCATCAAATATTGGGTGTTCTGGGGCTTGGAATTTAATTATCAAATCTTTTATGCACGCTCCTTACTGGGTTATTAGTAATCATGATGTGATGTTTGAGCCCGGTTTTTTAGAAGAAATGAACAATAAAGCACAGGATGAAGAAGTTGGCTTGGTACACGGTAGTAATGGAGGATGGGATATTTTTCTTTTAAAAGACTGGATTGTTAAAAAATACGGGTTATTTGATGAGAATTTATATCCTGGTTATTGCGAAGATATGGACTATGGAATGCGATTTATTCACGATGATATTAAAAGAGTTTTATCACTTGAAGCAGGTTACTACCACGGAAGTAAAAAAGATTACTCAGACGGATCGCAAACCTGGCGTTCCGAGCCTCGTTTACAACAAGCAGTTCATGTGGCACATGAACTGAACAAACGTTATCTTCACGCTAAGTGGGGCGAAGCGTGGCAAGCTCACGTTGAGGGTGAGACTTATAAAACTCCGTTTAATATCCCGGAACTTCCTATTGACTTTGTGACATATGATCTAGAATTCGTCCGCCGTAAATATTTGGGATTTTGAACATGGTTCAAGTACGACACGCTATCGATAGTCACTGTTTATCAGTAGATGACGATTCTGCAGCACAAGCTTTTTCAGATTATTTACTTATTTGTGGGGCTGTTCTTTTTGCCTCTAATAACAAGATTGATTGTTCATATGAATTTGCGAATGCTTTTCCTGGGGATCACTATCGATTATTAGCCGGTTTACTTAACCAAACCAAGCCTCGTTGTGTGGTAGATATTGGAACTTGGCTGGGAGTTGGTACTCGTGTTATGTGTGATTATGCTCCTTACGCAGAAATTCATACATTCGATTTACAAGCTTGGGATAAATTTCCAACAAGTTGGTTAAAAACTGAAGATTTTAAAAAAAATGGAGGTCGTGTTACTCAATATTTAGAAGACTTAAGTAGAGATTCGATTTTTGAAAAACATAAAAATTTGCTAAACAAAGCAGATTTTATTATGTGTGATGCACCTAAAGATGGTTATTTTGAGAATAAATTTTATACACTTTTATCTAGTTTAAAAATGGATGTAAAACCTAGGTGGTTGTTTTTAGATGATATTCGTTTTCCTAGTGAGGAAATAAGTTGGCGTATGATTAAAAACCCAAAAATTGATTTAACTTCTTTTGGTCATTTTTCTGGGACTGGTTTAGTAGATATATCAAAAGGTTTAGACTTTTAATAAGATATTAAATTTTTTTTATGGAAGATTTTCCTTGTACAGGTTGTTCACTTTGTTGTCGTTCATTGGGTTCAATTGTTCGAACTGCTAAACAAGGTGATCCTGAGTCTGTTTTTTATAAAGCAGCGGAGGCTTTTCCTTACTCTTGGGATGAGTCCGGTTGCTGCACTATGTTAGAAAATAATTTATGTAGTGTTTATGATAACAGACCTTTATTATGTAATGTAAAAGAATTAGGTTCTGTGTATGCTGTTGAGGCCGGTGTAACTCTTAATGATGTGTATTCACTAAACGCACGGATTTGTAACTCGTTGATTGGTAACGCTAATTTAAATAAAAGTTTTATGATTGACCCAGATCAATTTAAGTAAAGTGCCTTTTTATTCTTCTTATCCGTCAGCGGGTTGTTTAATAAATAATTTAAAAAATATTTTAGATTCTAAAAATTTATCTTCTTTTGCGCTGAGCAAATTAGCTGATCTCTCCCCTACTACCACACGTAAAATTTATGTAGATAAAAATTATATTCCGTCTCCAGATGTTCTCGAAAAGTTGTGCTTAACACTTTCTTGTAATCCTGGCGATTTACTAGGTATTAACAGTACAATGAATTTATCTGAAGCGGTTTGTTCCGGTGTTTAGTCAGGCAGATTACGAATTAGCTGCTCGGGTTTTAGGTCTTCCTATGCCTCAGACACCGGCTGAGATGGCTGCCGCTACTCCAATAACGGCTCGTGTAGTCCGTGAATTTGCCCGTGGTCTCCCCTCTATTCCTGGTCGCGAAGGAGAGGGTATTTATACAGGCCCTACCCGATCTTTAAATAGTTACCCAGATAATAATAAACCTATGCTGCACGCTCAGTTAGCGTCTCGTTTGCGCACTGAACCTGAGCGTCCTCATGAAGATGTTTATTTAATGCAGCTTCTTTCGGAGCTTGAGCCTGATGAAGTTAATTTAATTCTGCAATTAATTGAAGCTTTATCGGATCAGTCGGACGAACACATGGATCAGTTATCAAGTCAACGACCTCTTGAGTACGACACTCCGAATTTAGGAGCTAATTATTCTGTTTTAAATGCTCCATCTTCAAGTCATATTCCGCCCTCGCAGGAATATCAAGAGTTAGGCTGATGAGTTTAACCCCTAGGCAACAACAATTACGTGAACGTGATGTTCGCAAATTGGCTCCTGCTTTGGATCCTAATAATTTTATGCATATGTACATAGAAAGTAATTTTCCTCAAACTGTCGCATTCCCTTCACAACAACAACTTTCTGTGGGATTAGGCAATATAAAAGCAGAAGATCCTTTAAAATTAGCTAAGAAACCGCTAAGCGGAACTAAGTACGACAACCCTGGAGGAGTTTGATGGCCGCGCCTGTTGCTGCTGTTGGAGGAGGAGGAGTTGCTGCTGCTGGAGGAGGTGGGATGGCGAGCCGTCTTGGGATGAACTTATTGAACGAAATTATTGCTGAACTTATTTCTGGCGCTATAGGCTCCGCTGTTTCTAAGGGAGGTATTACACCTTCTAGTGCCATGCGGGGATCTGATGAAAAATATATGGTTTCTTTAGGCGATATTCGGGAAATAGAACGTTACGTTAGCGAAGAAAATTATCGTCGTTCGGTACTTAATAAAACAGGTGGAGATTATAAATATTTAGATGCTGATCAAATTATTAAAGATACTATCGCTACTAATCGAGTTTTAGCTCAAGAAGCTGGAGCTAGAGAACGAGCTCTTGAACAAGTTCGTCAGCAAGGTAATGTTCAGTCTGCTTTAGCTCAATCTCTGGGAGCAGCAATTGGTCAGGGTTTGAGTAGTACCGGTGGTATCTATCAACAAGGCATTGCCACGGGATCTCAACGTTTTCCTGGTGAGGAAGCTCAAATTGTTGAATTAGGGAGGGCTTACTGATGGCTACGAACACTCTGGATGCAGCTCTTTTTTCAAATCCATTTACAGGGTTACCTTATTTAATTTATAAAGGAGTTCAAGGAGCTCTTCAAGAACCTAAAAAACCTGCAGCTTCCAGGCCGACACCACGGCAGCAACCTGCTGCTGGCGATACCATGCCGCCCCCACCGCCCGAACCGGGTTGGTTTGAAGATGGTCAAGGTGGTTCAATTCAACTTCCTCCTCCTATAAATCCTCCGCCGGGTAATTCTCAGGTTGGTAGCTTAGGGGGTATTCTTGAGCGGATTATCCAGAAACAAGAAAAGGAAGCAAAAGAAGCTAGAGAGTTTTATCCTGAGCGGTCCAAGATTGATTATGAATATTGGAAGAAACGCGAGCAAATTGCGCTTCAAAATGCGTTGGCTCGCATGGAAGAAAAAACTTATCGAGATACTGAGCTACAGACAATTCTAGCGTGGCAAGGAATCACTCAAACTCAGATTCAAAAAGATACCGCTCTTGCCTTAGGTATGCTCAATTTAAGTGCGACTATGGGTATGCCTAACGCTAATGTTCTTGCTTCTTTAGCAGGTCCTACTCAACAAGCCATAGAGGCATTCCAACCGGGTAAGCCCGTTTTTTAATTATGGCTCTTCCTGCGATTATTGGTACCTTAGCTGCTGGCATTGGTGGCAGTTTATTTGGTGGCGGTAGCAAAAGTAGTAGTGCTTCGGCTCCTGTTGATTATTATGCGTTATATGGAGCACAAGCAGCTGCTGCAAACAACCCTTTAACTGCAGCGATGCAGGGTCTTGCAGTTTTACAAGGTTCTTTTGGCGGTGCTTTAGGTCTTCAGGGTCAAACAATCGCATCGAGTCAACTTTCTGTTTTAAAAGAAGCGTTAGATCAAGCTCAGAAACAAACAGCAACGCAAGCTTCAGTTACTGCGGCTTCAGCTGGAGCTGGTTTAGATGTTAAAAAACAAGAAGCTTTATCCAAACTTGGAGTAGAGCTTGCAGCTCCTCAGTTATTAGGACAAGCAGGCTCCTCTGCTCTGGCCGGAGAAAATCAACTTGCTGGTACGCTTGCTTCTACAAATATTGGATTAAAAACTTTACAAGAGCAAACAAGATCAGCTGTTGCTCAAAAACAAGCTGATACCCTTGCTGATGTTTTTAGGACTCGAGCTGAAACGGAAGGGCGATTAGCTCTTGGAGCTCAAGCACGAGAAACTGGTTTACAGTTGTCTCAGGCTAATGCTCTTGGTGATATAACAAAAATTAAAGCTCAGACAAAAGCTAATTTAGCTTTAAAACAATTTGGTGCTAATCAAGCATTTGCTGGGCAGCGCTTTTTTGCATGATTAAATCAACTATTGGTGATTCAACCACGGTTGCCTCGTGGTTGAGTTCGCTTGATAAATCTCAACGTGATTCATTTACGTATTATGCAAAAAACAGTACAAGTGATATTGAAGCTTTTTTATACGCCAGGTTTTTAAAACCTGGTTACAGCGGTTCCATATCGGACCTTACAGCTTGGGTACAAGAGAAATACCCTAAAAGTGATCTTCGTAAAGATTTACTGACTGAAATTGACTTACTTAAAATTGATTTAAATAATGTTCGTCAGATGACATTAACTGGCATGTTGGATCATGCCACAGCAGCAACAAAAATTGCTGTTCTTCAAAAAGAACTTCGCAGTCACATTCAAGCTGTACGACAACTTACCGATGGTCTTGATCGCCGTGGACTTTTACTAGCTGGTGCAGATCGTTGTTTACGTGAACTTATAAATAGTTTTGAGGATCAGCCAACTATGAGTTCCTTGATTGAAGACGCTTCCATCGTCGTTTGGAGCACAATGGAACGCGAAGAAAAAAGTTAAAAATTATTATTTACATTCATACAGTATCCATTAAACACAGTACGTTGACTAAAGGTGTTCTAAAAATACCCATAAAATAATCATTTACTCCTAAAGACATAACTAACTCATCATATTCATCAACAAAACAACCAAAAGGTAAGATGCAAGCAGGTTGATTCGAAATATCATTCCCGACTGCATCAGTCCAAGTAATTAAATCATCACGAGTTGAACCTACAAACAAAGGTTCCTTCATCATTCGAATAATTTTTGTTTGCTCTTTATTTAAGGTATATGCACCTAATGAGTAAAGTAAGTAGGGTCTACTATCTAACTGGTAAACCATATATTTCCAGTGATAAAAAACTAGCCATTCGTCATCTATTTGAATAGGTGCTGTTGAATTAAATGTCGGGAATTCTCCTGTTATCTGTTTCAAACAAGAAGAATCTACGACGGAATCGTTTTGTCTCGGGGATTTAAAAACTAAAGGTTGTGTTGTATAAAGCAGCTTAAGTTGATCGTCATGGCTAAAGAAACACCAATTTTTTTCCGTGCCTCCGTCTTTCAGATTTTCACCTATATCCGGAAATATGCAATCTGTTAACCGGCCAAATTCATCAATGCTTCCTACACAAATCTTGGGCGTTTTAATAAGTTTGTGATTAGTTGTGTCCCACTTACTCGCATACGTACTAGTCACAAACTGACAATGCAATTTGTCATCAGGACTCAGAAAGAGTCTAGGATCCTCGTAACTTAATCGATGTTTACCTTCTTTAAGTTTTCTAGGTGCGACAATCGTGTCGTCTCCAATTAGTTCACCAATATATAAATCTGTAGGAGTGTTGTTGTAGTAAAAATATTTCATGTCGTGTCGGAAAACAAATGGTTCCGGTTGAGATCGCCACGCGATTAAAGTTGATCCGCGATGCTTGAGCACACAGGGGCTAAAGTTCGCAACATTGGTTTCTGGTAAACCAGTCGTAATCCGTGTAAAAGTGCCGCCGATATTTTCGGCTTGCTCGTACACAGAAGGGAAACCTTTTTTAGAGGGTGTAAAAACTGTTTTTACAGCCCTGTTGTGGTATGTCCGATAGCGATGAAATTGCAGGCTCATTTTGAAACTTCCTCCATGGCTTTCTCGAAACCTTCTGCAATCTTGTCCCAACGATATGAAGGATTTAAGGTCACAGAGTAACACTCTTCTGCTATTAATTTATAGAATTCCTTATCTTCATAGAGTTTTGTAAGTTTTGTAGCGGCGTCCAGGATATCTACGATTCCCCGTTCGACACCTAAATCTTTGTCATAGATCCACGCGGCGACATCAGCTAATAAAGCTTTGTTTTTCCAAACTTCATCAAATGAGGTGTGGTTTGGCAGCACTTGCGGTTTTTTACATGCTGCGTGTTCAAAAGGAACGAGTCCCCAGCCTTCACCGTTTGCTGTGTTGATGCCTACATCGCAAGCATTATAGACGTAATTTAAAATTTCATCCGGTGGTGCGTTCAAATAATCAATATTTGCTGTTGTCATTAAAAGTCGTTGGTCTGAATTAAGACCTCGACGTTTCATTTCTGTTTCGAAAATAGCTCGAATATCCCAGCCAAGATCCTTTTCGCTCATGTGTAGGTAAAGCATCGTATCTTCTTTACCCACCGCAAACTCAGCAAACGCCTTGATCGTCAGGTCGATCTGTTTACGTGGTTGGTTTCGGTTTGCATTCAAAACAATAAATTTATCTTTAGAAATTCCAAGTTGTTTTTTCGCTTCTGTTTGATCGATGGGGAAAAACTTCGAGACCTCAACTCCGTGTGGGATAACGCCAAGCATTTTGGGTTTGACACCAAGCTGCATAACTCGCTGAGCTTGTTCAATAGTAAATGTGATTGCAAAATCCCAATCTTTTATGAATCGCATGTGGCTTTCGGTATACCACTGCGAATCGAGCGGGAAGTAAGCTATGAATTTAAAATTATTTTGTGTTTTTAGTAAATGAATTCGTTCCCAAACCTGGTTAACAATCCAAATATCGTTTAAACAGATAAAGAAATCTGGTTTTTCTGCTTCAACAATTTCAGGCAGTCGGCCAATACCAAAACGATCACCAGGATTCCTTGCTGCTGCCGGATAAACTTTAAAAGGAAGATCATGAGGATCTCCATTGTAGTTAATGCCTACAGCAACGATTTCGTGATTTTTTTGTAAATGATCCAGCACACTGTGTGTGACTCTAGCAAAACCAGTGTTTGAGAGGATATCTCCGTACCAGAGAATTTTGGCCATTTAGAGGTAGAATCTTGATACCAGTATACAGACAGTTTTAATTTATATGCCTAGTCGTGAAACTTTTGCCTACAGACGCGCACTCAAATTACGAGCTGCTAAAGCTATAGATAGTGAAACTCCTGAGTTAGAAACTATATTTACCAGAGCAGCAGAGGATTTTCATACGTTCTGTACAATTATGGATAAAGCCCCAGCACAGCATATGCTGGTGTGGCATAAACATTTAATAACGGGAAACAGTAATAAATATTTATTAGATATTGCTGGTCCGAATTTAGATATCTTGGCCCCCCGTGGTTCTGCAAAATCCACCGTTTTAAATTTATTTACTGCTTGGATTATCGGTCGTCATACCACGGCTGGGCTCCCATTACAAATTATTTATTGTTCTTACAACATCGCTACGGCTATTCCAAAAAGCCGAATTATTAAACAAATTATCGAGTCTTCAAATTTTAAAAAAATTTTTCCTAAAGTTCAGTTGCGATCTGGTATGCAGTCAGATATTGGTTGGTCTATCGATTTTGACTATGCTGGCATAAGTCGTCTTGGTGACGAAGAATTTACATTACGTGCTGCAGGACTTAGAGGTTCTATTACATCAAAACGAGCTCATTTAGTTATTGTAGATGACCCTATAAAATCCAGCACTGATATTAAAAATCCTGCTATTAGAGAAGAGATGAATAATAATTGGAGTTCTGTTATTGCTCCTATTATTTTTGAAGGTGGTCGTTCAATTTGCTTAGGCACTCGATTTCATCCACTAGACATTCATAAAACAATGTTTGTGCCTAATAAAGGATGGAAACAAGTAACTCAAGAAGCTTTGACTTATGACAATAACGGAGAACCAGAAAGTTATTGGCCTGAACAATGGAGTGTTGATTATTTGCTAGGTCAAAAAGAATTAGATCCTGTTGCTTTTGCTTTCCAGTATCAGCAACAGCCTGTTATGACATCAGATCTAGTTCTTTCTCCAGATTTGTTGATTAAAGGTGATGTAGTTACAGAGTTTGATTCATTAGCTGTAGGTGTTGATTTATCTGCTAGTAAAAATGAAACTTCTGATTACACTGCGTTTGTACTCGGAGGACGATTGCAAGATAAGTACTATATAGTTGATGCTCATCAAGTTCGTTCTATAGGTAATCTTGAGAAAATAGACTTACTGTGTAAGATGCTGGTTGAGTGGGGGATATTATTAGAAGATTCGTCAGGTCAGTTTTTTCCAACTTATTCTACATGTACATTAGTAGTTGAGTCTGTGGCTTACCAAGCTTCTTTAGCGGCTGATTTACGTAGAATTCTTTTAAATGATCGCGGCTTAGGTAACATTCACATCCACGAAGTTAAAGGATTTAGAGGCGACAAAATTGCGCGTTTTCGTGGAACTTTAGGATTATTAGAAAATAAAAAAGTAATTTTTAACAGATACCGGAAGTTTGATATGTTATTTGATCAATTAGTAAATATCGGCGCTACATCGCATGACGATTTACTTGATGCGTATACACATTTAATGTGTTTTTTACAGCGTCGCGGTAATTTTCAAATGGAGTACTGATGATGACCGACTCAAATTTCTCAGATAACTGGAAATTTTCTCACGGACTACTTCTTTCGTATAAGTTTTTTATTGCTGTAACTGCATTTGATCCTCTATCTCGTTTTGATGCCCTTTTAAAAACGTTGCAGGGATATACGAAGATTCCTGGAACACAAGATTTTTACATTTTTATTGATTACGAGCACCGCGAGGATAAAGAAGTTTTAAAAGAACTGCTGGAGCCCAATCTTGATGACTGTGACATCGAGATTCTTGTGGCTGATCCTCAATATGTGGGTTTTAGTTTAACCTGGAGCCACAAGAAGTTATTGTCTGCGGCTGTTTCTGCTAAAGCTTACGATTTTTACATATATACCGAAAATGATATGCACTTTACAGAGGATAATTTTTATTATTGGTGGTTCTGGAAGGAAAAACTAAGCTATTTGAACTTGGAACCTGGGTTTTGTAGGTACGAAAATTTAAATGGCCAATTAATTCCATTTGATAACCATAAAAAATGGCGACTTACCGGTACAACACCAAACGTTTGGGGTGATCGCGGCTATGACGTTCAGACTTATCTGACTCCTGACAAAGATTTTGTGTGTTTTGCTTCTTTAGGTAATCCTTATATGGGCATGATGATTCTTGATCAGAAGATGGCTGAGAAATATGTTACTTCTGAGAGCTGTGACCCTATAAAAAGTTTTGAACTGACGAAATTTAGGTGTTGGCCTATCGCTGACCGCAGTTCTATGGGGCTTGCGTTTGAAAATCTGAGTGAAAAGCAGGAACACCGCCGTGCGATTCCGTTAATTAAGAAAGATGGTCGTATTCAGATTGCTGAATGCGGTTTAATCGAGCACTTGGACACTAAATACAGCCAACAAATGTTAACAAGTAATGAGATTCTGTTAGAACTATCCGAAATGTTTGAGCTCTAAACCATGGTTAGCGCCGATAATTTTTTTCTTGATAAATTCGATAAAAAAAATTCTATAGATCATCCAAATCACTATACGCAAGGTCCTATTGAGTGTATTGATGCACTTGAATCAGCCCTAGGTATAGAAGGAGTTAAAGCATATTGTAGAGGTGCTTGCTTGAAGTATTTATGGAGAACAGAACATAAAAATGGTATTGAAGATTTAAAAAAATGTGAATGGTACTTAAAACGGCTGATCGAAATTAGCGAAAAGACCAGTTAAAATTAAAAAAACCGTATTTGTATGGACGTTCGGGCTTTTGGTTCTGTTTATGGGCAGTCGTCAACACTGCCTTATGCGAGTGGGTTTGCATATATTCCTGCTAGTGGATTAAAAAGATTTTCTGCCGCCCGTGGTTTTTTTATGATGACTGATGCGGGTCAAGATCATCATCTAACAGTAGAAATGACTGATGCTCCGGGTCAACAAATTCCGTTAACTCGAATAAATAATGACACAGTTATGCCTATGTCTATTACAGCCATATACAGCGGCACCGTTCACAGTGTTATTGTTTATTACTGATGAATCCTTACAACACTGCTGCTTTTAATTTTTCTCAAGCGTATCAGATGCAAACCGCTGCTGCGGATGCACAACGTCGCGCTAACCAAGCATCAGATACTGCTTTTGCGGATATGACGAATGATAACGAAACAGATCTTCGCGGTCAGCCTCAGCCACAGGCTCCAGAAGGACCTAGTACCCAGTTAGACGGATATTCACAAAATAATTTAGATGAAGCGACTGATCAAGATTTAAATGTTTTGATGCGGGCTAAACGCCGGGCGGCTAAGTATTTAGGTCAAGATCAGCTATCATAGTGACACCTGACCAGTGTTTCTGTGATCATTGACTGCTTTCCTTACTTTAACGAGAAGGAACTTCTTGAGTTACGTATCCGGACTCTTGAAGATCACGTCGATGGATTTTTAATTAGTGACGCCGATAGAACTCACCGTGGTGAGCCAAAGCCTTTTACGTGTGTTGAGACTCTAAGAGAACTTGGTATTAGTGACAAAAAAGTTCAAGTTTTGCATGTCGAGCTACCCTCTGTAGAGGAAATAGCCGACCCGTGGATTCGTGAAAGAGCGCAACGTGATGCTCTAGGTGTCGGCTTACATATGCTTCCAGACGATACTGTTTTTATCTGTTCTGACTGTGACGAGATTGTAAATCCAAATCAATTGCCTTTGTTAGTAAATAAAGTTGAAAAAAATAATGCTCTAATTCGGCCAAGTATGTCCATGCACTATGGCCGCGCTGATCGACAACTAATTACTCCTGAAGGAGCCTTGTTTGAGTGGCGTAATGCGTTCGTATGTACTGTAGGTTTTTTAAAAAAACAGAATACATTATCTTCTCTCAGGTCTAGCCAAAATAATGTGTTTGTTGGAGATCGTGATTATGGTTGGCATTTTAGCTGGATGGGTGACTCTACTCGTCGCCTTAAAAAACTTAAGTCCTATGCCCACTGGGAAACCGATAAACCCGATGTAGAAAAGATTTGTGAGACTTTTAAAGCGACACCAGGCGACGTAGATATGCTCGGACGTAACGATCATTTAATTACAACTTATCCGTTGGATTTATTACCAGAAAAGTTGTTTGACCTTGATCGCGTAAAAAATTATCTGCTTCCTGACGATGTTGATTGATTGCTTTCCGTATTTCAATGAGCGTGAGCTCCTTGAGCTTCGTATAAGTGTTTTAAAAGATCACGTTGATGGATTCTTAATCGCAGAAGCTGATCGAACACACAGGGGTGAATCTAAATCATATAAGTGCGAAGAAGTAATTAGAGAACTTGGGTTACCCTCTGATTTTATTGAAGTTGTTCACGTTCGTCTCCCATCTGTTGAAGAGGCGAGTGATCCGTGGGTTCGTGAACGCGGTCAACGAGATGCTTTAGGACAATATTTAAAGCACTTTCCCGCCGACACTATTTTTATATGTTCTGATTGTGATGAAATACCTAATCCAGATAAATTTAATTTTTTAATTAAACAACTAAAGGAAAATCCAGATCAAATTTATGGTTTGAAAATGTCCATGCACTATGGTCGTGCTGATTTACAGCTTTGTTCTCCTACAGGGGAGTTATTTCAGTGGCCTTGTGCAACTGTTTGCTCTGTCGGCAAGCTAAATCAACTAGGTTCTATTACAGCAGTTCGTGCTCAGCCCGACCGTACATTTGTCGGGATTAGAGATGGTGGTTGGCATTTAAGCTGGATGGGAGATACTCAAACGCGTAAACAAAAATTAAGATCTATTGCCGAGTTTTATATTTGGGATACTCCAGAAGTGCAGAGTATTTGTGATACTTTTAAACCTCAAGAAGGTATGACTGATATGCTTGGTCGCCAAGATCATATTCTGACACCGTATCCAGTCGAAGATTTACCGCAGGAAGCAGTTAAACTGGAAAGAGTCAAAAAGTATTTACTTCCCGATGGCTGACAAAATGCCTCCTGAGCTTTTAGAGAAGTTTAAGAAAATGGGGGAGAAAAAAGAAGAAAAATCTGACGATAAAAAGTCAGAGCGAGGAAATACTCGTAAACGCGCTCTGGCAAAAGCACGTAAAGCCAAAGAAATGGCTAAAAAGTGATTAAGTCCAGCACTTTTGTTTTTAGTTGAATGACTGCGGGCACTGAGACCAGAAAAAGGTTTAACGAGATTCTGGAAGCCTCGCGCACTCAGGATCGAAGTAACCAATCTGCGACAATGGTTGTTTTAAGCCATTTACAGCAGATGACTCTTCTTATGATTAAGAAGGGTCTGACCTTTTACTGCGATCAGGATACTTATAAAAGCCGCACTCGATTTTTAGAGGATGTAATTAAATTAAATAAATTAGATATTCGTTTTCCTTCAATTATTCGGAATTTTTTGATCGATGGCTGTGGATTGTTTTACTTTCGCCCAGATCCAAAATTAAAATATCAGATTTATTTTTTCAATAAAAATCAATACAGGGTTTACCACGATTTAAACGGTGAAGTTGACGAAGTAATCATTATTTATAGTTATAAAGTTAAAAACGCTAATTTAGGCTTACCTAGTACTACCACAGGTCAGAACAAACGATATGTTCGTTTATCTATTACTGCAGATGAAATAAGTGAAGTTGAAACTGATACTGAACTAAGTTTTGATTTAGAGCCGGGTGCTGTTTTAACACCGGCTAAAAAACGTCCTAATAATTTAGGTTTTATTCCTGCTGTAGAAGTTTTAAACAAGCCAAACGCTAGTGGGACTGAGGGCGAAGGTGAGTTTGATCCTTTTATGGAGCAAATAGTGCTTCATGATGCACTTCAACGTAATATTGCAAAAAATATTGAATTTTTTGGTAATCCAACGTTAATTAGTTCACGTCCTCGCAGCGATTTAGTTGAAGCAAGTGATAGCCAGACTACTTTTAGACCAACTATTAGTAGTCAAAGTGGTTTTGCTGGTGTAGATAGCCCTTCTACACGAGTTAGTGAACCGTTTGGTTCTTCTATGGGCGGTGGTTTGCGCGTACCTCGGATTATTGCCAACGTCGAGCCTTCGGATCGCGTTGGTTATATGACCCCAGATCCTGTAAATGGAGATATGAATCGGTATTCCTTACTTCTTCGTGAAGAAATACGAACTGCTTTAGGCGGTGTTGATGAAATTTCAATTTCAGCTGGTGCTACAGCTACCGAAGTTAAAGGTTTGATGGGTCGTGCTCAAGCCACGGCTCTTCGAAAAAATAAATCTTTTCTTGATTACGGTTTTAATCGTCTTTTGGAAATGATGATTTATCACCAAGAAACTATTTTTAGAGAGTCATTTATAGCCGCAAGCGGTTTAAAACAACCTAAGCCTCCTTTAGAGCAGACACCAGAAACAATTGATAAGTTTCAGACTGCAAATTTACGTTTTGAAACAAAACTTAATCAGACAGTTCAGATTGCTCTGACTGAAAATAAAGTCCCTCGTGGAGTTATCGGTTTACCTGAAGATGGAGATAGGACTGTTTCGTATCGTTTTCAAGGAGATGTTTACGAGGACACAGCTTATGACGTTAACCAGAAATCTATTGTTGTTCGTAATTTACAGGAATTAGGCGTCGATAGTATTGAAGCATTAAAGTTTTTATTCCCTGAAAAAACTGATTCTGAACGAGCAGAAATGTTGAAGGGATTTCCCTTCCGCATGGTGCAACAAACACAATCTGCGATGCAACAATTTCTGGTATTATTAACTCAGATGTTGCAGTCTCCTCATCCGCTTGCGCCTAACCAACCGCTTGCGGCAGACCCTAGACTGAATATCACTCCGCTCTTATATAGAACATTCGACCACCTCGCGGAAGAATTAACCTACTCGGGTAGCTATGAGCCAGCAGATCCAAGCTTCAATCCCGAGCCCGGTCTCCCCGGCGGTAGCCCCGACGGTAACCTCAGACCAGGGCTCAACCGCCTACCCACAGTGGGTGGCGCAAACCTCTACCCCGGCGGTAGCTTCGGTACCTACAGCCCAACCGCCATCGCAGGCAACACAGGCTACGGTCCCTTCTACCAACAACCAGTTCAGCCCGTCAACGTCGCAGTTCTCCCCCAACAATCCGTGGGAAGCAGCGATGGGTTCGCTGGAACGGGTTTTATCCCAGATCAATACTCCGTCCCCCAGCCAGGGTCAACAGTCGCCTTACCAGGCGGCTCAGCAACAGGTTACTCAACAGAGCAATCTGAGTTCACAGGTCCAACCCTGGGCTTACCAGGCACAGCAGGTAGCGCAGACATTGCCTACCAACGTCTTACAAACCCAGAATTCCTCGCAGACTTCTACGGACCCGTCCAACGGTCCCCAAGGTCTAAGCGTCGCAACTCAAGCCGTCGTTAATCACTTCGGTATTGAAGCACCTGGAATTTTAAATCAGTATGCATGTGCTCTCGAGGACATGCTGATGGATCAAGCCGGGCGTATGGATTCTCTTACTGAGCGCCATAATGCCATGGAGACCATCCTCACAAATCCCGATCATCTAGCTAATTACACTGATCGGTTCTTTACTGAGGTCGTCCCTGTAGACATTGATTCTGACGTGCCTGCTGGTAGTCAAACAGCAGCACAAGCTTATCAACCTCGCTACGACATGCCTGCTCCTCCTGCTAATGCCGGTGGTGCTCAGGGCGTAGTTCCTCAACAACAATGGGAAGCTTTTAGCGAAGTTATGAATCGTTCTCCCGAAAACGCTTGGCGTTATTTAAGTCAGATGGGTCCGGAGGCGCTTCGCAGTAAGCTCTTATTTATGGACGCTGCTTAATTTAGTCAAGATTTAATAAGCTCCCTCGGAAACGGGGGAGATTTTTTTTGCTAATCTACATGTAATAGCAAACTAATTATGCGTGCTTTAGGTTATTTACGTCGCAAACCTAATTTAAACGACAGTCAGCAAGAACCTGTTATTGAAAAACCTGTTGAAGTTTCTACAGCAGATTCTCAAACTGAATTGTCCGAGGAGTTTGAAGAATCAGTTGATCTAACTTGATTTTTACTGATTCGTCTTTTAATCTCTGCTTCTAATAATTTTTCTGCAGAGTTTAATAATTTTATGCCTGCGTATCCGCAAATAAATGAGGTTGCTATGGCCTCATTTCTTGTGAGTTTAAATTTTTCTGCTATCGCTGGACTTATAAAAGTCGCAAGAAACAATCCAACAATTGTTGTTTTAAATAGATAAGTTGCTAGTTTTGAACGTTTTTGTGGGTGAACGATAGAATCTGTTAGAGAGCCAGACATACAGGCTATCGAAGTCTCAAGATCTTCAAAAAAAACCGAAACTAACTTGTCGGCACTCAAGTTGTTAGTTGCGGTTCTTTAAAATTTTAACGCAGTAAAATTTATTTAGATGCTTATTTTTTATGGTCTATACACCATTTACAAATTGGAGATATGACAAAAATTTGTATCATCGTGTGCAGTCTGGTCCACAACGAACTAGTGATGATTTAAATTTCACTGACACTTATGCTGTTGTTGGTAGTGGATATACTTACCCTAGTGGGACTCAGCAAACTTGGTTTGGTGTAAATTATCAAGGTGCTGATTTTGGTTTAATTCCTGTTGGACCTGTAAATATAAGTGGCTATTTAAATACTGATTGGCGTGCTGTACCTCCTGCTGTTTCTGGTTATTGGTCAAACTATGAAAATGTTTTACCTCATGCTTCTGGTCTTCTTGATACTTATTTAGGTTATAGAGCTCAAGGTTTATATAGCGTAGCTGGTCGTACTGTACAAACAGCACTTAGTCCTCAACCAGGTTTACGTAATTTTGGGGTTTATACATGGTTTGGTGCTGGTATTCCTGACAATCAAAATTACGCACCTTTTAAAACACCTTCGAGTAACGAGCCATACCGGTATGACGAAGATACTGGTGAATTTGTAGGTGAGGGTATTACAGGTGGTCCGGGGTCTTTCCAGCGAGTTCGTTATCCATCCTTAACAAATCCCACAAACGATACTTCTGGATCTCGTGCAGCATGGATTTACAATTATCCGGTTTATTGTCAAGTTTTTACTGAAGCTGTTCGTAGCACGGCACCAGGTCAAATGTCCGTAGTTACACGTACTAATTACAGAGGCAAATCAACTCGCTACGTGCCTAATTACGGTTCTGTGTACGGTGTTTTGGGTGAGGGCGTTCGAAATATGATTCGACGTGTAGGCCCTAGTAGTTAAATTAACCACTAAAATTGCGACACTAAAACATAACTGTATGGTTGTTTAAGAGTTAGGATAATTTTGTAGTTTCTTCGAGAACTTATCGATGTTTATCGATAATGATTTTCCGAAGATTCTTGGTGCCGAGCTGTACCGTCCGCACCCCGCATACATCGTTGAGATGGCTGCGGAGCCCGTGGTTGTCCATGATTTTTCTAAGCAACCTGGTCAGACTGTACAACTGGATCGTTACCGTTTCTTCGGTAATCCTGGCTCCAAAGAATCTCGCGAGCGCACTGCTGAGCAGACCATCGGTACTGCTAACAGCCGCAACATTGTGAAAGATAAGGTGCTGGTTACTCTTAAGGAGTACACCGGACCTGCCGATCCTGCTGATCCGACTCAGCCGAGCACCTTTAAGATTGCTCGCGAGACTCTGATCACTGCACAACGCTTACTGCTGGATACGGGTAACCTCACCACCTTCCACCAGTCGATCGGTAGCCTCACCCTATTAGATGACTATCGCCGTTGGCGCGATCGGGTGTTCATCAACGAACTCCTGAAAGCTGTTTCCAAAGGTGAGTCTTCTGACACCCAAGGTGGTTACTACTTCCCTGGTGACCTGGCCACCGGTTCGCTGACCTACACCAACGCCGAGCAAGCTAAGTTCGACGTTAAGGATGACTTGCTGCGTGTGGTGAAGAGCCTGCGTAAGCGGAACACTCCTACCTTCCAGGATGGTTTCTATCGCTGCGTTTGCGATCCCACCTTCCTGATGCACCTGCGTCAGAACAGCGACTTCCGCGAAGTTGCTCGTTACCCTGGCAACGGTCAGATCAACCCTCTTATGTCCGGGATGCAGCCTAACGCTGCCCTGTACATGGGTCAAGGGTTCGGCCAAGCCACCTTTGTGGCCGGTGAGCCGATTATGCCCACGGGCTTTGTGTTTGAAGGCGTGCGCTTCTTCGAAAGCACCAACATGCCTACTCAGACTCAGACCGCGACCATCGCATCTACCGCCGCTTCTTACAACGCAGCTATCGGTATCTTCTTTGGTCCTCAGTCCACCGGCGTTGGCATCGGCGGTAACAACGCTCAGGTGCTGCTCAACAACAACGACGACTTCAGCCGTTTCATCATGATGATTTGGAGCCTGTACGCAGGTTTTGAACTTCTGAACGCTGACTTCGTTACCGTTGCCTACTCTTTCGACGCCTGAGGAGGTAACTAACGATGACTATTAATCCTAATCAGCTGTCCGTTACCAAGATTTATCCTGGTAACTACACCAACGTTCTTCGTTATTGGAACGAAGAAAAAACCGTTCAGTACAACAATGCGAACGGTGTTTCTCAAAACCTGACTGGTCAACCCGTCGGTGGTCCCGTCGGCGTGATCTTCCAGCCGGGCTGGATCGCTCAGCAAGCTATTGGTTATGTTGACCTTAGCTATCAAGCTTTAGGTACTTCTAACCAGCTTGATTACTACACCTTGCCTTATGGCTCTGGTCAGAATGGTGCTGAGCAACCCTTCCTGAACGCCTCTGTTATCATTCCGTCTCCGGATTTCCATAAGGATATCCGCGCTGACATCACCAATGGTATCCAGGCTCCTTCGGGCGTGTACGTCTATCGCACCTCCCTCCGTGTTGATGGCGGTGATGTAGTGAGCTCCGGCGTCGCTGGTGGCGCTGCTGCCCCTCGTCTGACCCTGATCCCCGCCGTGGCCCAAGGCCTGCGTGATTCTGCAACCGTTGTGTCCGGTCAGTTTGGTACTACCATCACTGGCTCTAACTCTCGGATTGCTAACGGTAGCACTGCTTCCACTAACATCTTCAATTCGAGCAGCTGGTCTGCTCTGACTGCACAGACTCAGTGGAAACTGTTTACCACCGCAAACCTGGGTGGCGCTGCTGCTTCTGGTGTTGCTCAAGGTTCGGGTGTTTACGATCCCCGTGCTGGTGCGGGCAAGCTGTCCGGTCAGAATAAAGCTCTGGCAATCTGTGAAGTTTGCTGGATCCTGCCCGATCAACCGCCCGAGCGTTCGGATCTTGCTCTGCAGCCCGGCGGTGTTATCGAGTCCAGCATCTACACCTCTACCTCTCCTTCCTGATAAAATCAGAAAGGGAGAAAAAAACTTACACCCCTCCTACGGGAGGGGTTTTTTAATTAAATTTTTATATTTTATTATTTATTTACTGCTTTACTATGCTTGAAACACTGTACTTGTGTTGATTATGAACGATCGTAAGTTGTCAGATTTTCATTTAGAACGAAAAGAGTGTAAAAAGTGTGGTGCTATATGGTTAAACGGCACTCATCATTGGGGAACTGGTAAAAAAGGAAACGAATTAGATCTTGCAGGTTTAGTTTGTAATACTATTGACTCTACAGACTGTATAAATCCTAAAAAAAACTGCACAGGAGGAGATACTTGGGAAAAAAGAGCTGAATTTTTAAAAAAATTAGAAAGTGAGATGAAAAATTATGATTGTTAATCTCCGATTTTTTCAGTTTTAGCTTAAACTACTGCACATATACTGACTTAAGTTATGACTGCCAGTGTTTACAAACCCAGTGGTGTCAAAATTGAAGTAATTTCGTCACATGATGAGGGCGAGTACTTAATGGTTCGTTCAAACACCACTGGTAAAGTGTTTTTTGCTCATAAAGATCAAATTGGTGAGTTAAATGAAGAACCTGAGGCTAAAACAAACCCGAATCACGTTTCAACCCGTCGAAATAGGCGACCTTTAAAAGCACAGGAAGAGAAAACTCCAATTGTTAAACCTTTACCCCCCGTAGATAACCGTATTAACTTAAATACTTTGACTCCGGAAGGTTTATCCCAATGTTTACCTGGTGTTGGTCTAAAAACTGCTAAAGAAATTATCGAATTGCGTCAATCGCTACCTGGTGAAAAATTTACAAAATTAGATCAACTGCAATCTATTAAACGAGTTGATTGGGATGAGGTATTTGCTACCGGGAGTGTATACGTAGAATAAAAGAACATAAATGTTCTAGTCGTGGCTCAACTTACTACTTCTGAACTTGAGCAGATTCAATCTTATTTAGCTCAACAAGGGGTTGTTTTTCAACCCACTACGACTGATGCAACAAAACGCGAAGTTATATACGCAGCAGTTAATCAGCTAACTCGAAACCCTGCACAGGTTTTTGGGTATGCGTTAGATGACTTTAACTTTAGTCGTGTAGCGTATCACCTTGGGTATAATATAGCGACTGTTCCTGCAGGTGACTACGCTCGTTTATTAGAAGCGAGTAATAGTATTCCTAGTGAATTTTATTACGATAAAATTGTTCAACAAATTGAACGTTGTGAAGAAGCAGAGCGATTAACTGAGCTTGCTACTGGACGTGCAACAAGTAGGCAAGAGACAATTTTAGGTGACGTCTCACGTTCTATTAATATCCAAGATAAACGAGAAACTGCTCGTATTTGGCGAGAAAATTATTTATACGAATGTGATCGTTTAGCACAAATGTTATATGTTCCTAATTATCGAGATCCTGTTGCAGCTAGATACAGATTTGAAAGATCTGGAGGTGAGTTTATTCAAGCTATTCCTGGACCTCCTGATGTTTCTAGAGCAGACAGACTCTATTTTTATGCTAATTGGCGATAGACTGTCAATAACTATAGTTGCTTTATAGGGCATGAGTAGTCTGCCTCGCTGGTTCTACCAACAAGTTCGTCAACAAGTAACAGATCCTGCTCGAGTTCAATTTTTACTCGAAAAAGTTGGTCCTGCACTTATGCAACGGAGCCGTAAGGCTTCTGAAGCTGTTCGTCAAACTTTGAGTGAAGCTGGGCTTATGGGGATTCGTCCCCAAGCTCCACGTCCCGCTCCTTCGCAACTGCCTGAAAATATTAAAGGTTTTCTGGGTCGTCCGGACAGCACAAAATTACGTCCCGGTTTACAACAAATAGTTGATACAGCTATTCAGCGTCGAGCGGCAGAAGCAGCACAACCCCCCGCTCCGGGAATTCGTGGTCTATCTCCGTTAGTTCAAAATCGTCCTCCAGTTCAAGGTCCTTATACTCGTACTGGCAAATTTGTTCCCGATGCCAACGAGGTAGCTGCGCCGATTGTTCCAGCCGCAGCGCCAAGGCCCCAAGAAACTTATCTTCAAAAAACATTTTTAACTCCTGGTGAAGGTGAAGTTGGAAGTTTTAATCGTTTACGTTTTCCGCCTGGGACTGTTGATGTAACTGGTCGCAAACTTGGTAATGTTACTTATCAACCGGGATTAGAAGCTGGCTTACTTCAAGGTCCTGCGCTCCCTCCCACTGGAGGTAGTGTTGCTGATTTAATACAGGAAAGATTAACTCGCCCCCGTGGGCCTTTTCCCGGAGAAGAGTTAGGAGGTTCTTTATTTGATCAAGCTGATTCGGCTCCTGTTAGTGCGTTAGTAAATGAAGCTGCTGAACTACGCAATGCCGCAGGTGGCGTTCGAATGACAGATTTAACTGGTATTTCTCGTTTTCTAACAGAAATGCCGATGGCTGCAAGGCTTGCTGGAGTTGGTGTTGTTGGCGGTGGTGCGGGATTAGGGTTAGCTTCCATGTTCTCACGGCCAAATGAAGGTTCTGCCCCCGTGGGCGAGTATCCTTCTACGGCTATGAGTCCTCCTGGTAATCCTCCTGTTTCTCCTGGTGGACTTAATTCACCAGACGTTATGTTCCGTGAACCTGATGGAACTCCTTTAGGATCCCAACCTGTTGTTCCTGGATATAGCTATCAATCTACCCGTGTAGATCCCACTGCTCCTGCTCCTGTCCTTACGCCAGGTGCTGATCGAGACAGTACACGTCGCGCTCAGTTGAGTCAATATGATCCATCTGCAGCTGCAATTGAACGGGCAATGGAGCCACGTAGCCCAGAAATGTATAAAAATATTGGTGAATATTATGCAGCTCGTGAGGCTTATGCTACGCAAGCTCCTGTACGTCAAGCTTTAATGAAGTTCGCAGGTGGTTTTAGTTACGATCCTGCTCAAGCAGCGCAGCTTGAAAAGTGGGCCGCGCAATACCCCATGTTGGCTTATGAGCTTCAACGCCGCAGTTTAACAAACCCTGCAGCAAATCAACAAACATCTGAGTCTGTTACTACGACAACTGTGACTACTCCAATGGGTTCACAAATCGATGCGAATGCCGTGGGTAACGCAGAAGCAACTGCCGAAGCTGCCGTTAATCCGACTCAAGGTAACACCGATCTTCGTGCTGTTACGACCCCCCAAGAGCAACCTCAGCTTCGTCGAACAAGAGATTTTCTTGAGGAGCAAATGAATCCTCGCTCTCGTATGTACGCTGGTTATTGATTAATTGTAAAATTTATTTATTGAGAATTCAATTATGGCCTTTGCTGGATTTAATCAGATTCCTGGATATCAAAATGTTAGTTATGGGGAGCCATCTATAAGTATTCCTGTAACTGACTGGGGTGCCATAGCCCAGTCTTCACAAATTCCAGCTGATCCCTACGGAAGTTTTGGCGTCGATACTGCTGGTATTTATGGTTCTGTTGGCGATAATCTTGCTCGAAATCCTCTCGGACAGAAACAACCTGGATTTGTTGATTATTTAAATCAAATTAGTAATATTCTTGAGCAGGGAGCAGATGCCTATCGAGCAGTTAAAGGTATTCCTGCTCGTTTTGGTCCTGAAAAAGAACAACGTTTAGCGGGCGAACAGTTTGGAAAATATTTAGAAGATCGTCGTGCTGATCGTGAAAAACGTCGCCGTGAAGATAAAAGCAATAAAATTGTTCCTCAGGACGAAAAATCTTTTAATTTAAGTATTCTTCGTAAAGCATTGTCTGATCCCTCTTCAATAGCACAATTATTTGGTAATACTGCTGTTACTCCAAGTATCGATCCTGCTTCTCTCGGAGTAGAGATGGATACAACTCCAGCTCGTCAGTGGCGTCCTCAAGCGCCTGCCCTTCCGCAGTAAATTAATTTTTAAGGAACCATCATGAGCTCTACTAGCACAAACAAACAACCTTTGATGGTTGACCGCCCGTTTTTACGTGGCGCCAAAATTAATAATGGTACTACTGTTGTTACTAATGCCAGTAGTCCTGATTTTGGTGATCTTATTCAACTTGTTCGTGTTGGTGATGTACCTTCTGAAGACGGTGCGTTAGTCGAAGATATATTTGTTGTTTCAAATGAAGGTTACCCGAATACATCGGGTCGTCGTTCAGCTGCCTTTGGTGTTTATATATATGCGCCTAATCAAGCGGCCCCCTCAACATCTACGTCTCTCCTTATTAGTAAATTTGAAGTTGGGTTATCTGGCGATACAGAAGGTTTAATTCAACGTGTTGAATTACCGGCCACGGTCGCCCCAACGCCTCAGACTGGTGATACGAATCTCGCTCGTCCTATTGAAGTGGGTAAATCTGAAGCTTTGTATTTAGAGAAAGGTTACATTTTATGTGTAGGTTATTTGGGTAATGGTCCTGCATCTGTTTCTGGTGGTTTAAGTCCTTCAGGTATATCAATTTTCGCTCAGGGGGGTTTTTATTAAATTTTGAGACTCTTTATTAGTGACTCGTAAAAAAGGATCAGATGATTTTAGTTGGAAGACACATCAACCAAAATCATCAAAATTTACTTTTAAAAATTTTCAAGGAATTAGTTCTAGTCACGAACTTTCCACGTCAATGCCGTGGAAAAGAAAATTTCGCCCTGACTTTAATTTAAAAGATTTTAGTATTTTACTTGATTATAACTACGCCTCTATGTGGACTAGATGGCGTAGAGGTTATGAGCTTTACATGTATGCTAATCAAGCATATGTAGGTTTAAATTATTCGTTTGCTTATTTTGTTGGTGGAGTACCGGGAGTAGGTGCGGGTTTGCCTGGCCTGTGCTTTATGTACCCTTCTACTTCACAAGACATGGCTATGCGAATGACAGCCATTCGCCCTGAAGGTAGTTTTAACTTTTTGGATTTTGGATACTCAATAAAAAGTATTTTTCAATATCAACCTGAGATTTATGGAGTTCAGTTATCTAGTAACTTTGGTGCTCCTATATCGTTTTTTACTGGTGAAGTTTTATCTAATAAATATGCCGCTGATGGCACTACAAAAACTACATATGGAAACTATACCGTTGTAGGTGTAGGTACACTTGCCGGACCACAAACTCCTAGCTTTTTGCCTTTATTTGATACTTTATTTATTACGACTGGAGCTAGTAATAGTTGGTCTGTGCTAGATAACAACACTTTAGTTTCTCCTGCTTCTTCCTTACCCATAGTTGGAGAATTTTTTACAACCGCAATGCGTTTTGGTTGTAATTGTCCTGATTATCTAGCGCGACAAGATTTTAATTTATATGAGTATGACACAAAAAGAAAATATCCTTATACTCTTCCACAAGATTTAAAGCCTGGTGAGTATGACGCTGGTAATTTTGGTCCTAATCGTACATTTAATACTCGTGACTATCCTGGATTCTCTAGAGATTTTGGATTTTTATACACAAAAAATGTTTTAAATTTTCCACGTTACGGTGATAGTCCTTCAACTTATTCAGATCCAAACGTTTATTTTTATCTACCTAGATTTTGTAAACATATTTATGCGTCTTTTTGGCAACTTTATAAACGCTTCGGTCAAGACTATATGGCTCCGTGGCTTGCTCAGCCCACAGATGAACCTATGGACGAAAAATACCGAGAATACTTTGATATAAATTTATCTAAAGAAACAACTTTTAATAAAAGGCAAGAGAATCTTCGTTGGTGGGAAAAATATTCGCCAAGTAAAGACACAGTACCTACACACATGATGTACCCTGACATGGTTCCGACCATGGTAAAAGTATTAAATTTTGATACTTTAGCTTCTGGTATTTCTAGTCCAATGGTGGCTAGTGGATTTCAGATGTTTACGATAGATCAATATAATCCGTTTGATCCCGTTCAAGCTGCATTAAGAACTTTTGATGGGGGTATTTATAGTAGTGGTGTAAATATAAGTCCTACGGTTTCTTTTATTTTTGACGGCGGTCAGTATTCAGCTGGTGTTTTAATTCCACCTAGCAGTTATCCTACTTTATTAAATGGAGGTGTTTACTAAACATGACTACTACTCCAGTTATTTTAGTAACTAAACGTTCTGGTAACTCTGCAGATAGACCAGCCACATCTACTGTCCAAGCTGGTGAGGCGGCATTGTGTTTCGGCGCTGCGGAACCGGGTCTTTATTTCAAAGATTCGGCTAGTGCAATAAGAAAAGTTGGTCCGACACATTATGGTGTTACGGCTCCAAACTCAGCACCAGTTGGTGCTGCTGGAAACGCCATAGGTGAGTTATGGGTTGATTCTTCTGCAACATCATATTATTTAAAAATTTGGAACGGATCTTCTTGGTTAAAAGTTGGTGCTGGTTTTGCTGATAGTGCAGCTAGTGCAATTGTAACAATTGCTTCAGGTGCTATTGTTGCAAATTCAGCGATTGTAGCTTCTGGTGCTCTAGGAGCAGTTTTAGCTTCAGGTTCTTTAGGAGCAATATTAGCTTCAGGTTCTTTAGGAGCAATATTAGCTTCAGGTTCTTTAGGGGCAGTTTTAGCTTCAGGTGTTATAACAGCAACTGGAATTTCGTGTGCTGATATTTATAGTGGTTCTCTTACTGGCACCGCTACATCCGGTGCGCTACGTTATAAATATGACGATACAGGCAGTCCCAGCGGTTTATACGTTGCGTTTGCCGGTGGTTGGGCTTTAGTTTAAGCGTTACGTAAAGTCGCTTTTAACATCCAAGCTGATTTAAACATATTGTTTACGATTTCTGCTGCAAAATTCTCTACATCGGGGGCTTCCACTTCCTTTGCCATATCAACAATAGTTTTTCCCATCATGCCTCCTTGTTCAAGATTTTTTAAATAAATAAATAACGATTCTTTTGCATCATAAGTTTTTACGCTTTTAAATTTTTTATAAGCATCAAAAAGTCCGCACTGACACATAGGCATTAAATAATCCATACTCCGCACTAACTCAGCTATAGTGTCAAAATCAATTACATGTTGTTCATATTGTTTTTTTAAAAACTTATGGAGAGGCAAAAATAAAGGATGTTCAATATTTAAATGAAGTAGATGCGCTTGAACATTTAACTGATATAAATATGAAGCAAAGGAGACCATATTGTAGATAAGGTTATCTACATTGGTCTCCTTAGTTATAACAATTTCCTCGATTATTTTTTCTTGTTTGGGAGCTTCGAGAGCCGCTTGAAGAATATTAGGAATAGCCGAGGAAATCATCTTTTAAGGCTCAGAGAGTGCAAGCTGTGCTTACTTCTACTTTAGCTTCTTCGGGAGATGCTTCTACATCACTCTTGAGATAATCTTGCAGAGCATCTTGATTGATGCGATACAACGATTTTGCTCCGTTTGGTTGGAGGTTTACAAAGATTCCTTTAGGCCAACCACCGGGCTGGTTGGATTCGGTGAGAGCGATGCGCTTGCGTACAAAGCCTGCAGAACAATTAAGCAGCTCTGCGGTCTGAGCGATAGTCAGGAGCCGTGCAGTCTCCATTGGAGTTGGGGAATTGAATGCCGTGGACGTGATGACGTTAGCAAGAATTTGTTGTAAATAACTGAGTGCTAACATATTTAATAATATTTTCAGATTTAAAACAAGTTAGACTACATTGGATAACCAATTAAAAAATGACCATACGACTTGCCGGAGAAATTTTTAAAGGATACAATCAACCTCGTCGCGATTCTGATGGAGGTAAAAAATTTGCTGTTGCTGCGAAAGAAGGAAATACTGTTCGATTAGTGCGATTTGGTGATCCCAATATGACCATTAAAAAACATATACCTGAACGTCGAGCTAACTTTAGAGCACGACATAATTGTGATGAGCCCGGTAGTAAATTAAAAGCTCGGTACTGGGCTTGTAAATCTTGGTAGCTGATCGGTTTAGAATTTAAAAAGTCGCTAACAGATCATGCACTCTCAAGATGGTCAATTAGTTGTCGGCTTAACTTTAGAAGACGATCTCGTTCTCACGCGATTAAAAAATAAAGCTTGCAACTTAAAAGGTAATGCTAGGGATCAGTATTTATGGAAAACTATTTATCGTTTTGTCTGCCGTGAGCGAGCATATAAGTCTGTAATGGGCGAATACGGAGTGGCTATAGATATTAATATTGATATATTTGAAGAGGAGTGTGATGAGTAAAAAAGATTTTATATCGCCAAATGCTCGCCGTTGGCTAAATCTTATTTCTTATGCTGAAGGCACTTGGGGTGGGAGAGGCCCTAGATACGATATTACTTTTGGGTATACACCAATAACAAATTTCTCTCAACATCCAAATAGGGTTGTGAGGTCCGGTAGCCGTGCAAGTGCTGCTGCAGGTGCTTACCAATTTATGCCCACTACTTGGCAACGCGCCGCTGCAGCAGCCAAAGTTGGTGATTTTGGGCCTCAATCTCAAGATCGAGCAGCCCTTCAGCTTATACGTTGGCGTGGGGTAGATCCGGATCGCTCTCCAATAACCCCTGAGAATATTGCGCGTTTATCTGGTGAGTGGGCTTCATTTCCTACGATGAAGGGCGTAAGTGCTTATAACCAACCAAGTAAGTCTTTTCAACAATTGTTGAAATTTGCTCAATCGCAAGGAACTCAACCTGTATCTTATGATCCGACAGCTAGATATGTTTCTGGAGATTCGACCGTAAATCAAGTAGATGATGCCTTAGCGCAGTCTATATTAAGTGGTTATATTGGTTCTTTATTAAGTAAATCACAAGGTGATCTTTCATTAGATAAATCTACAATGCCTGATGTTCCTCATTCAAAATACGAAGATGAAGAAACTGACGAACTTTTAGAAGATAAATTATTTAATGCTTTTGCTGAAACAGAAAATTTAAAACAAAAAAATAGACAAACTGTAGAACAACAAATTTTAAAACAAAGTGAGTCTCAAATGAATTTAGTTAGAGACAAAATGAATCAGTTGATTGCTAATGCACAACAAAGTTTTAGACCAGCTTCATCTGTTATTTAAGGTTTATACTTAAATTACAGATTAAATACCATGGCTAAAGGAATTCTCGAAACAATAACAGCTGCGTTACCTGCTGTTACCAAAGGTATTAGTGCCGTTCGTGATATTTATGATGTCTCTACTGCGGCCCCTGGTGGTGCTGGCTTTTTAAATAGTGAGTTTGTTAGACAGTCAACAAGAGAACTTAAAGAAGAACAAGATCGAGTTTATGGACAGATTCAAAATATTTTTACAGAACTCGCTAATTTAACTGGTGTTTCCACAGAAAATGCTGTTCAAAATTACTATAAACAATTTTCAAATTATATGGATAAAGCTTACGCCGAAGGTCGTTCCGATCTTGCCGCTGATCCAAACATAAGTAAACAGTATCAACAATTTGGTAATCGTGTTAAAGATATTCAAAATCAATATAGTCTTTTAAGTAATCCTCGTTTTGCTCAAGCGTATAAGGCACCTGATGCCATTAGTCCGATCGACGTGGATGCTATTAAAGGGACGATGACTCTCGGACCTTCTTATCGAGAACAATATAGTTATCAAGATCCTCAAACTCAAAAATTTATCTTTGGTCGTCCTGACGCTGTGCGTGATATTGCTTCCTTCTATGCAAATAACCCTAATGTCGGTGATTTAATGAATTATGGTTGATGGCTTCCTTAAGACGATCTAGTGCAGAAAAACGAGTCGATAGTTATGGCAATCGACGACTTTTTCATGCCGAAAAAACTCCTAAATTTTTTCGTTTTGCTGGAGAGTTATTTGGTCTGGACGATAAAAAAACAAAAAATAAATTCAATGCTCTTCAGTTAACTCGTCCAGTTGGACTTGGTTTTGGTGAAAAAGATTTATTTGGGCCAGATAATTCTTGGGAGACACAGGACTCACTCATGTATACACCCTCCCCAGAGTACTATAAAACTCAGTAAACTTATTTATTGATTGGTTAAAATTATTAATTGGGGGCAGCAAATACAAAAAACCTAAAACTTTACAATTTTTTAAAGGTTCTAGTTTTTCGTTATCAATAAATAATTTTGGTTTATCTTTCATTACACAAAGAGGAAAATCAAATTTGATTCGTTGTGTAGAAAGTAACGCCACTTCTATTGAAGTTAAAAATATGATTGCTTGCTCAAATTCTTTTCGAAGCCATTTTTTATAAGCTTGCTCCAGCCAAATTCTTTGATTTGATTTTTTAAATTGTGGAGATTTAGTAAAAATTGTTGTTTGTTTTGGTTGTTCGTGCTTAAAACAAATATCCCGTGGGGGGTATAAATAAACGTTTTTACTTTTCCAACTTTGATTTAAACCATTTTGTTCCCACGTGAAGTATCTATGAGCTTGCACAAGTGTATTAGCGCAATCACTTGAAGCTGGATCTAAATTAATTTCTCCATCAAAAAATGCAGTTGTAGTAGCAATTACTTCAATAGGAGAAACAAAATCTTTAGATGATAATGCCACGAGTAAATTCTTTTATTCGTTTGTCTACTTCTTTGGGATCTACGATATGTAGTGCTACGCCATCCAGTTGTATCATAGCAACTAGAGCTAAATCTAAACTATTTTTACTCTCTATAAACTCAATGATTTTTTTAAACATACTGCAGTTATGTTCGTGCATCATTTCTTCTGCTAGTGCTAAATCTTGATCTAAATCTTTTACGGTTAAGTATCTACTTTTTTGTGGATTTTCTGGATTAAAAACTAATATACCCTTACCTTTAATTTCTTTGTTTTCAAAATATAATCTAGTTATATCTGATAATATTGTACGCATAACACCAGCAGCAATCATATTTTCCGTTTCACTACCGCCAAACATTTGTTTGACTAAACCGGATGCTTTTTTAGAAAGATCAAACATTGTTTTGAAAATTAAACCAAGCTGAATGGATGACCGCCTGTGGGTCGTAAAGAAATTTAGAGCTATTTTGCTCTGTAGGGTCAATCTTACAAAAATGTAGACCCTCTACAAGGCCAGATTTTCCTCCAGAGGTTATCCCTTGATAAATTAATTTATCGAGAGCAATTCCTGGAATATTTAAACGTTGACATATAATTTTTTTTGAAACAAAAGCTGTAGTTCGTCGATTGTTTGTGTTGTCGGAAGCGATGATTTGTAGTGATGTGTCGATACTTTGTAAAGCATCTCTAATTTCTTTAATTTCCCTAAGTGTTGAGTCCATCTGAAAATTTTTAAAAAAGTAAGAGGGGCTCCTCTTGGCCACCTAGTACTAGGCAACCAAAGCGAATTACTGCGGAGCGGAAAGGGCGAAAACGCTTACCGCACCCCTCATATCAACGTGGCCCTTGTTACACGTTGATTTATTTAGTCTAAAAGAGATTCTATTTGTTTTACAAAATCAGAAGGTTCGTCAGCTAGTAGCCTGATTAGTTTACGGAATTTTTCAGCGATGTCAAGCTTTTCTGGTGTATGCTTTATTAACCAATAATTGTAAGCATTTAAAAGATAGTAATGTGTTTGTTTTGCTTTTAAAGCTTGGATTTTCCATTTTTCGTAATCAAAACTGTTGTTGTGGCGTGAACTACCTGCGTGTAGTTCTAATTCTCTAATTTGAATTTGTAAGTCAATGTCTTGAATAGTATAATTTAATGCGCTAATTTTTGCTTTACAGTCTTTGACTGATAAGGGTGGTTCGTTATCTGTATAAATCCAAGGAGGTAAATTTAAAATTCTATTTTCTTCCTCCCATAAAAAAAATTGATTAGCAGTTTGATTATCTGCTGTATTCGAGGAATTGAAGGACCTCGGTGACGAATAAGTTGAAATGGCCATTTAAACAATAAAGAGAATGATGTTCGAAACTCGTTTTTACAACGAGATCGAGTTTTTGTAGCTTTTTAAGTTGAGACCGTGTTGTATTTAGAGATTGTCCGAGAGCATCAGAAATCTCAATAATACTTACAGGTTGAAGATACTGTAACTCCTCAATCAAACAACTAAGTTTTCCGATTTCTCGGCGTCTGATCTTATTAACTGTATTGATCTCAGTGACAGCTCTAGCGAGAGCTGATCTCGCAATAGAAGCTGTGTGGTTTTTGCTGAAACACCTTGAGTCATTAATTTTTGAATATAAAATCGAATCGGTTTCGTTATTTTCGCTGCTGGAGTGTCTGTTAAACATAAATGATGCGGGTTGATACAAGACTCATCTGAACACATACTGCGTACAAATTGATTGGATTTTAATTTTTTCTTCCAGTACACTTCATAAACAAATCGTTTTGTTTTAATACTTCTATCGTTATCCCGATCTCGGCAATATCCAAGATCAGAAGGTAAATACAAATGTTGATTTTTATCAATAATGAATCGATATCTTTCAAGCCAAGCTTGTAAGTGTCCTGTTTTTCCGCGTGCAAATTCAAATTCTTTGCGACAAATTTCACAAGCCTTAATTAAATCATTTGGCAACCTAATTTTTTTTAAATCTTTTTTAGGGATAACAATAGAATCTGAACGTCCGCACAGGCAACGCCAGACTGCTACTTCTTCATGATGTTCTACTAACCAATGATTATTTTGTTCAATCTTTAAAGGTTGTTTGGTTGGTGTTTTTAAAATTGTATCGTTGGAAAGCTCTAGTATTCCTAAGAGTACTACAGCTCGTTCGGAAAACGCCATAGCTTAGGTGCGTTCTTGGACAATATAGCACACAGAGCTTACAAGGTGTATTTGTTTACATTTAAAAATGTTTAAGCTGTGGGTCGGCATCAACGTCCATTAAGTTCAAAAATACATCAATATTCAATTTTTAATTATTAAGAGATTTCAGCAGACGTTCTTCGTCTTAATAAGTATTTTTAAATTTTTTTAAAACTGGGAATTGAGTATTACTTATAAGTAATTTTATATAACACTATTAAGAAAATTTAAAAATAACGACCTTTGTGAAATTTAACCACCAAAAGCAGTCTAAAAAAGAGTTTTAGATGCGAGAGCACGTGAAAAGAAGCGTGGACTGCTGAAATTTAATACTGGTGTTACAATTTAGAAAATATTACAAGTAATCATGCTTAAAACACGTGACAAGTCTTCAGAAATTGTTTCCTGGGAAGATATACGGATTAGAGCTTCTCGTCTAGGTATACCAGCTTGGCAACTAGCTGAAGAGTTAGTTGTACACGATGCTGAAGGTAGACTAACTTTAAAAATTTTGAGTACTAAATAATAGTAAAATCGAGTTGTTTGAGACTTTTAATTTTTATACTGGCTCAGTTAAACTGAGAGATACGGGAGGGCTACGTTTGTAAATGACTGAAATAAACGTACCTTCGTGTCCTACTCACGGTTCTTTGCCTCGGGCTCTTCATAGTGAATCTTTCGAAGGCATTGTCCAAGTAGTTACAGAACTCATTGAAACGGTAAGCGGCGTGGGAACCATCAGCTATTCTCGTTGCCCTTACGGCTACAGCTATAACTTTGAGGGCGTTGTAAGAGCGTTAGAAGACTTAAATACTTCTATTAGTGGCATCAATGTTGGGTCGCCTGATCCAGCCGGTAGTGGTTTGATTGCTGGTTCTGGTATTTTTGTTTCTTTTAGCGGCGGCTACGGGATCATACAGAGCCAGATTACTCAGGTTTATCCTGGTTCTGGTATTACACCTGGTTACAGCGGTGAAGGTTCAATATTCAATGTAAATGTTCTTGGTGTGCAGGGTGTTGATGTTCTGTACAGCGGAACGTACATCACAGTTTCTGGAACTAAAGATCAAGCAGTTGCTGTTGTTAGTGGTTTGGTTGGTGGTGATGGTATTACCGTTGTCGCTAGTGGTAATACTGCTGTTATTTCGACTGATTTGATTGGTCAAGGATCTGTCAACTTCTCGTATAACGGCGCCCGTCAGGGTGTTATTTCTGGTCAAGCTCAACAATTATTAGTTGCTGGATCTGGTACAAGTGTTCGATCTAGTGGTGATTATCAAATTATTGACATTGGTGCTCTTGCGGGTAATTTTGCCAGTGTCGCTTATTCTGGTTCGTTCATTACATTTGGCGGTTCGCCTATTGCTGCTGGTTCTGGTACAAGTGTCCGCACAAGTGGTATAACTCAAATCATAGATGTTGGTGCGCTTGAAGGTGCTAACACTACAATTGTTTATTCAGGTCAGTTCTTCTCGATTGCTAGTACTGCCAGCGCCGGTGCCGCTGTGGTTACGGTTTCCGGTGATCCTGGTAATGATTTTATTGGCGGTTCCCTTTGGTTCGATCTTAATGAAGGTCGTTTATTTGTTTACGCTTCTGGTAACGGCATAACTGAACCTGATTGGTATATTGCCAACGCTGAAGCTCTTGCGATTAAGAGTGAGGTGCCTCCATCTGGTGCTGGATTAAATGCACCACCTCTCGATGGCACTATTTGGTTTAATACTTTAATGGGTTCATTGTTTGTATACGATGCAGCAACGAGCGGATGGTATGAGTCTGCACCCTCCCGCACTCCTGTTTACGGTAATACTGCTCCTGTTGCTGCTATTGATGGCACTCTGTGGACAGATTCTACTAATAATCTTATACGTGTTTGGAATGGTACTCAATGGTCTGATGTTATTGCAAGCGGCAACCCGCCATCTCCGCCTCCGTCAGGCTTAGATAATGAAGCTGAAGGTGAGGTTATTGGCCTAATCATGGGTCTAAGCTAACCTTGGGTGCCTTCTTGCTTACCCATGGTCAAACCTAAAACCGCTGACTTAATTGTAAAAAAGTTAAAGAAAACGCATCAAGGGCAAGGACGTCACTCAAAACCTTCTCATGGCCGTAAACTCAGCCGTGGCCAAGGGCGCTAAAGTTAGTAAATAGGTATAGGGTTAGCTGTGCTTTTATCTTTTATTGCAAAACAACCTATTAATTTAGGTAACGCAGTAACCATTAGTACGGTTACATCTGGTCAGATAATTCCAGCTAACCCTTCCGGTTTAACTTCTGCGAGTGTTATTGGAATTTCTGTAGATACTGTAAGTTCAGGCGCTCTTTGTCGAGTTGTTACCGATGCTTCGGCTTCTGTTTATACAAATTTAATTTCAGGCACTCGTTATTTTCTCAGCCCCAGTGGTGGTTATATTGTTGATTATCCTTCATATGTGAATGAGTTTAATCAACTTGGTTTAGCTCAAAACTATTTAACTCAACTAGGTGTCGCTATAAATTCAACATCTTTGCGAGTAAACCCAACTGAGCCAAAATTAGTTGTTAGTGGTTATCTGTAAGACGTTGTAGAATTAGAATCAAAGTAGGGTTGTCGTCGGTGACAAACAGGTCGATCTTCAACCGTAATTACACCAGTTATCAGTCGGATGGTACGACTGTATATCTGGCAAACGGTCAAGGTGTTGTTACTAATCCTGCTCCCGAAGCAACTCTTACTGCAGGAGGAGCTTTGATTGCTGGTATGTGTGTTGCCGCCAGCGGTAATTTTGTTGTTCCTGCAATCGCTTTGAGTGGGGTTACTGCTGCTCAATTTTCTCCCGTTGGGTTTGCCTCTACAGCTGCCAGCACTGGTCAGTCTGTAGTTATAAATTTAGATGGCGTTGTGACTGTTTCAGATATAAACATAACGGCTGAGTCTGCGTTAGTTCCTGGCGAATACTATTATTTATCAAAATTTCAAGGAGAAATTGTTCGTTATTCGACTGCTTCTGGAGTTATTTCTGGTTCTGGATCGAATGCTTATGCTGCATCTTCTCCTGTTGGTTTAGCTCTTACTGCGACTCAACTAAGCGTTGAGATTTCACCTCCTGTTCTTCTTTATACTGGAGGCTAAGCGATAAAATCATGGCAGTACGTAGGCCGATTGTTCTTGTAAGTGGAGCTGTATCTGAGCTTCCACTTGGCGATAGCATCGTCACAACTGCTTCTGGTGGCGTTTTAACAGCAGGCAGTGGTTTAGTTGGCGGTGGGGATACTACTCAAACTATTAGGTTAGATGTTGCATTAGCTTCTTCTGCTAGTGGCCTTATTTTTGCGGGAACTACTCTTGCCGTAGATGGTGTCGCTTTAAAAAGATCTGCTGACGCTTTAGCCTCAGGTAATTTTGCTTTATCTGATTCAGCCACTGCTTTAGCTTCTGGTAATGCAGCACTTGTTCTTGGTTCTACGGCTTTAGCTTCTGGTAACGCCGGTCTTTCGGTTGGCGCTATTGCAGAGGCATCTGGTAACGCAGCGTTATTGGTAGCTTCCTCCGCTTTAAGTTCTGGTAATGCTGCCTTAATCATTGCCGACAGCGCTCTTGCATCTGGTAATGCTGCGGTTACCGATTCTGCTCGGGCTCTCGCATCTGGTAACGCAGCTTTATCTTTATCTAGTACCGCACTTGCCTCTGGTAATGCCGGTCTAGCTGATGCTGTTGTTGCGCTCGCTTCGGGTAATGCTGCTTTAGACCTTAGTAGTATTGCACTTGCTTCAGGTAATGCCGGGCTGAGTGTTGCTGTAACAGCTTTGAGTTCTGGCAATGCTGGACTTTCGAATGCTGTTCAAGCTCTTGCTTCTGGTAATGCTGCTTTAGTCGATTCCCAAGTTGCTCTTGCTTCTGGTATTGCGGCAGTATCGGTTTCTGTATCTGCTTTAGCTTCTGGTAATGCTGGTTTAGTTTTATCTTCTCAAGCTCTTGCTTCTGGCAATGCTGCTCTTGCGGATGCAAGCCGAGCTCTTGCTTCGGGTAATGCTGCTGTTGTTCTTTCTAATACTGCTGTTGCCTCTGGAGCAGCCGCTATTGCTCTTTCAGACATTGCCCTCGCCTCTGGTTTAGCAGCTCAGGCAGTTGCCGATAAAGCTTTGGCTTCCGGTAATGCTGCGTTATCTGTTTCTGTAAATGCTCTTGCTTCTGGTAACGCAGGTCTTTCTGTTGCTTCCACAGCACTTGCTTCTGGTAATGCAGCGGTATTAGTTGGTGTTAGTGCTCTAGCTTCCGGCAATGCTGGTATTTCTGTTGGTTTAACAGCTCTTGCCTCTGGTAATGCTGCTCTTGCAGATGCAAGTGTCGCCTTATCTTCTGGTAACGCTGGTATTTCTCTGGGGCTAACGGCTCTTGCTTCCGGAAATGCCGCGCTCACTACGGCGGCAACGGCACAAGCTTCTGGTAATGCAGGTCTTTCGGTCGGTGCCGTCGCTTTGAGTTCGGGTAACGCCGCGATCAGCGTGGCGAACACCGCTCTTGCTTCTGGCAACGCAGCTTTGACTATTGTTCCAGCTGCTCAAGCATCCGGTAACGCCGCATTGGCGCTTTATTTTGCTAACCCCGGTTTATCTCAGGGTGATGCCATAGGTTTAATTATCGCCCTTTCGTAAGATGGCAACCTACCGCAGCCTTATATTCTCCGGTGGATTTATTTCTGAAGCAACTAATGCTGATGAAGTATCTGTTTTAGGTGATTTACTTGCGGGTAGTGGTTTAGGCAATCAAGTTTTACCTTTAGGTGTTAATAATTTTATAGCTACAAGTGTAAGCTCTGTATCTGTTTCTAGTGGTTTAGTTATTAATTCTGCTGGAAAATTAAGTTTAGATGGTAAAGATTTAGCAGATTCTCAGACCGCTTTAAATTCCGGCGTGGCCGCAAGTGCCGCAGCTGCTGTTGCTCTGGCCTCTGGTGTTTCCGCCTCAAACTTATCTGTATCTGCTCTAGCTTCCGGTAACTCAGCAATTAATGTATCTTTATCTTCATTAAGTACAGCTAATAATGCTATAAGTTCAGGTTTATACGCGGCTTCATCAGGGAATTTAGCTGTATCTACTGCTTTTACAGCTTTAAACTCTGGTAATGCAGCTTTAGTAGATAGTTCGCAAGCTTTAGCTTCAGGTTTATCTAGTGTAACTTTAGCTAATACAGCTTCAGCTTCTGGCTACGCTGCTTCTTTTATTGCCGGCTTAGCATTGAGTTCAGGTAACGCCGCTTTATTTGATTTAAATTCAACGGTCTTATCTGGAACACAAGCGGTTATTTTATCTCAAGCTGCTATAGCTTCAGGTTATCAAGCTCAGCAGATAAGTGTTTCTTCTATCGCTTCTGGTTCAGCAGCAACTACATCTTCTGCGTTAGCTTTTGCGTCGGGTAACGCAGCGCTTGCAGATGCTAATACAGCATTTGCTTCTGGAACCGCTGCTGTTACCGCTGCGAACATAGCGTTTGCCTCTGGCACTGCCGCTGTTGCTCTTGCCAGCACCGCTCTTGCTTCTGGTAACGCAGCCCTAACAAATTCTGTAAACGCTCTTCAGGATTGCGAAGATGCTGTTTTAGGGAATCAATTTGTTCAAGTTTTATGCCGCGATGCTATTTTAACCAGTAACCGAGCAATTGCTTCTGGTAGTGCTGCAATAGTTATTGCTCCGACTGCTATTGCATCGGGTCAAGCTTGTTTTGCACCTTCTGCAGTTGCTCAAGCGTCAGGTAATGCTGCTTTGAGTGCAGCTGTCCCTGCTGTAGCATCAGGAAATGCGGCAATTAATGTTGGCTTAACAGCGTTATCGTCTGGTAACTCAGCGCTTTCTCTGGTTGCTGTTGCGCAAGCTTCTGGCAATGAAAGTCTTTCGGTCACTTCTACAGCTTTAAGTTCTGGTAACTCCGCTTTATTTGCTGCTGTAACGGCTCTATCGTCAGGTAATTCTAGTATTTCAGCAACTTTAAGTTCTCAGCAGAACTCTAATAGAGCAATTTCCTCTGGTTTATACGCTACTGTTTCTGGTAACAATGCTTTGGCCGATAGTGTTAAAGCTTTGGCTTCAGGCAATGCCGCACTTTTTGTAATTGCGAATAATCTTCCTGTTAATCAACCTACTTTGATTGGTTTAATTATGGCTCTTTCTTGACTAACTTGAAATCAGTTATAATTTGAACATCAGGTTCGTTTGCAACTGAGCGATGGCTACGTTTTATAATGTTCCTAGAAAAAATATACCTAGTTCTGGGATAACTTATCTTACCTCTCAGTCAGACTCAACCATTATTTTAAGTATCTTAGTAGCTAATACAAATGGTGCATCTGCTTCAGACGTAACTGTAAATATGTTAAATGGATCTAATACGAATGTGGCTACTTTAGCATACACTGTTACTGTCCCTGCTGACTCTAACGTTGAGCTGCTTGCTAATAAGTTAATCCTTTCCAGCGGTTTTAAATTGGAGTTTCTTTCCAGCACTAGCGGCACATTAGATACCAGTATCAGTTATGTAGAGGTCTGATATGGATTTTTCTAATCAATTATTTAATACGTCTAACGAGTGGCCTACAGTTCTGCCTGTTCGTTTGCGTTTACCTGATGGAAATACACGATATTCTTATTCCATAACGCTTGATGAGATCCACAGCTGTGGATACAAAGGACCGTATTCTGTTCCCACTGTAGCAGCAGATGAAATTCTTGAGTGGGATAGCACTAATGAAGTTTTTTATGTGCGCCCTAGGACTCCCGAAGAAAAAAAATCTTCTTTAGTTGATCAAGAGGTTAGGGGTAAAATTTGCAATTTATTAGCTAAAGAACAAGAATTTAATAGCAATTTAAGTTTATATACTGAATCATATATTACGTGTATGCTTGTATACTTTGATTCTCTTAGAAATTTATTAGCGAGTAACTCTCTTTTATCTTTTGATCAGATACCATCTGATCCTGAAAATACATACCCAAAAACACCCGATCAGTTATACGCTGATTATCAAAAATATTTTGAAGCTTGTAAATATGGGTTTAAAAAAGAATACGAAACATATGGAGTTGTTTTTTTTGTAGAACCTAAGTTTTACGCTATATTTGCTCCAGACCCTCTGTGGGTAAAAGGTAATGCTGATCTACCCCCAGATGCGGCTAAGCCTGATTTTGACTATCGCTAATCTTTAGTTATGGCCCGCAAATACGGTGGCTCGACAGGCCCAAAAGTTCAACCTACGCAAGAATCAGCAGCTGGTGCTTGGGTTGCAGGCACTGAAGTATTTCGTGAACGGACAGATAATACATGGCCGTTATCTATCCCCGTAGGTAGCGCTAGTACTCCAGCAGGCTCTTATGTTTTAGCTCCCTCTAGTGGTGTTTTAGATAATGCGTTAGCCGGGGGGGATTATGTTGTTGCGAGTGGTGGCATCTTAAACCGAACTACTTATTCAGCTTTATTTAATGTTTTGGGGGTATCTTTTGGTGCTGGTGATGGATCTAATACCTTTGGTACACCGAATTTGTACGATAAATTTATCTATTTTAAAAGTATTACAGCTTCAGGAACTACACCTCTTGTCGGTAGTGGTGTGATTGGGGCTTCCCATACTCACACATGGAATTATGCTTTTACTAATCCCGCTCCTCCTCGTAACCGTTCGCAGCCTAATCCTCGTCGATTTGATGGTATAGGAGGAAATATAGTGTTCTCCTCTGTTGCGGGAGATGCTATTCAAAATGAGTTAAGGAAGCGTGAAGCTCTGCCGCTAATTGCAGCTACTGCCGCCCCGATCCCCGTGGGGTGTGTAATGCCTGTTTTATGGCCTAGTTATAACGGATCAAATTTTCCTACAACTCAATATTTAATTTGTAGTGGTCAAGCAGTTTCCCGTTCGGCATACCCAACACTATTCCAACGATTAGGTGTTTTGTATGGTAGTGGAGATAACTCCACTACATTTAATATTCCTGATTATCGCGGTTTGTTTCTTAGTTCAACTCGACAACCATTTTCTCGGTCTATTGAGGTTTCCGGGATAATTAGCGGTTCTGGCTTTTTACCTGATGCTTTTGCGTTTCATTATCATAAATTTATTGGAGGTAGTTTTTTTGGAGTTAATGGTGACGATAATAGTGGACCTAGTTATGGCTCATCAGCTACAACACCTGCTAGTACATCAAGTAGTGGTCCTTCCCAGGAAAGTAGGGTCGCTAATTTGAGTATAATTTGGGTATTAGTAGCAAATTGATGCCATGATTGGTCGTATTATTCTTTCCGCTACGCATCGAGGCAGTGTTTTTACTCAAGGTGGCGCTACGTATGCGTTGCTTAATGGGCAGGCCATAAGTCGAAGTACTTATCCTTCGTTATCTGCTGTTTGGCCCAGTGGCATGTATAACGGTGGAGATACCACTGCAGCTACTTTGAACCTTCCCGACACCAGTAATCTTTATTTACGAGGCAATGATTATGCCCGTGGAGCTGACCCGAATGTTTCTACTCGGATAGCTTTATCGGGATTCGCTCCTTCCGGAGTAGCTATTGGTTCCTATCAAACAGGTGGAACCAAAGCACATGTTCATATTTCTGGAACCCAAGCTCCGGACGGAGGTACTTTATGTGGCCCTGGTGGTGAGGGAGACGGAAACGCAAGCCTTACTGGTGCTAGTTCTACTCAAGCCGACGTTTTTCTTGATACTCGCACTGCAGGGCGCCCTATGCAAGGGAATACAGCAAATATAGATTATGATGTAGACCACACTAAATGTTACTTTTACATCGCCGTCGCTTAAATTATTTTTAAACTTAATCCTGATAAAGTTGTCACACTTCCTACTCGTCCTTCGGGAAAACTGTTAAAACTTAATGTAATTCGAGGTTCATCCTCTAAATTTTCGTCTACAGAATGAGGTATTGCTGAAGGGAAAATAAGCATAGTTCCCGGTTCAGGCGTATGCTTGTGGATAATTCGATTTATGTTATCGTCTGGGTTTCTGATTGAAAAATTACTTGATGGATTGTAGTCACAATTTCGACTAAACCAAGTTTTACCGCTATTGCCAGTTAAGTAAATAATTCCACTTAAATACGACCATGGATGTATATGTGTGTGGTGCCATTGCCCTTTAAAACTTCTGTTTACCCACATTAAACAGACACTCAATTTTTCTATATTTAAGAAACCTTGATCTTCTTTAACTTGTTCGAGACATTTATTTAAATAGGTTTTTAAGTTTTTATATTTTTTATCAGTATGTAATGAGTCCTCTCCTTTTTGTGATTTGCCATAATAAAATTCATCTTCTCTGTTCGGCACTGCGTCCCAGTTAAAATTTTCTAAATTATTTAAAATTTCTTTTAATAATTTTTCAGGAAGTTTATATTTATAAATCGTGGTTGGTAAAATTTCAAGTTTTTCAAACTGTTCCACAGTGTAAGAAGTTGTGAGTGTTGCTATAGTAACATAGCTGAATTTACGCCAAGTGGATTTTTTAGATTGTATTCGCGAGTACTGTTTACCTACTGAGTTAGCTTCTACTGCACGTAATTACTTTATTTGTTCAGAAGATTGGAGCCCACACGATTGGGCGAGACCCAATGCTGATGGTACAGATTATGTTCACAGTGATGTAGAAACAGAACCTAGTGTATCTGAAGCGCCTTCTGATTTATCATTTGATTTAGTTACGTTTGCTTTAAAGCAATATTATGATGAATTTCCTGAATCTTTTAGACCAAAATTTTCAAGAGTTAGGTTTAATCAATATTGTGAGAACCAAGGTATGAAAAAACATTGGGATGGCATTTCGTCATTATTTTCTTCCGTGGATAGAGGAATACCTGTTTTGTCTGTTGTCGGGTTGATTGATTCTGCGGAGGAAGGTGGTGAATTTATTTTTACTTTTCCTGACGGCATAAAGAAAAAATTTTTAAAGCAAAATGATACTTGTATCGTGTTTCCTTCAGCTTTTATGTACGCTCATGAGGTAACTCCGGTAATAAAAGGAGTACGAAACTCGTATGTCTCTTGGACTTTTACTTAAGTTGAGTTGAGTATAATTAATGTAGCCGCACTCACATTTGTGAGCGAACGGGACCTTCTTTTTGATCTTTCATGTCTACAAAAAAGATTTGCTAAAAAAAGATTTCGAAAACAAATTTTTGAGTATTGGGGTTGTTGTGCTTACTGCGGAAAAGAGAATCCGACCACATTAGACCATGTTGTACCACGAGCAAAAGGAGGTTCGACAGTTAAAAAAAATCTTATAGCTGCTTGTGGAGACTGTAACATTTTAAAAAGTTCAGAAGATTGGTGCATTTGGTTTAGGTCTCAGGATTTCTGGACACCAGAAAAAGAGAATCGAATTCTTAGCTGGGTTAATCAGCCAGAATTCGATCCTCTAGTGACGCTGCCGGTTCCGTGGCGCCCACTACCAATTTCTATAGCGGCATGATTACTTCTTGGCTAACTTCGTGATTACACCTGCCAAGATTTCTACGGCACGATAAAGTTTACCGTAAAGTTCATCATCCTTTGGAGTTGGGGTGAGATTTACAATTGCCAGAGCAAGCATATGAACGCCTGCAGCAATTCCAACAATTTCGCTCCAGTTACTTGTGATTTGGTTCAGCATTTTTGAGATAACTGCTACTAAAATTATAGGAGCAGTTATTTTTTTATGCCTGCCATTTTAGAAGATGCGGTTAAAAAATTAAAAGATAAAGGATACAGCGAAAGTTCCGCATACGCTATTGCTACTAAAACACTTCAAGAATCTGGTGATTTAAAAAAAGGTACTACTGAAGCTACTAAAAAAGGTGATCGACGTGGCGAAATGAGTGCTGTGACTCGTGCCAAAACCCGCGCTCAAAAATATAAAATGGAACGCAAAAAAGGTCGTAAATTTGAACGTAATACTGAAGGTCGCGATTGATGGCTGAGGTAGCTACTAAAAAAGATCCTGAGAAATGGGCTCGCGCTAAAGCAAAGGCTCGCAAGCGTCTCGGCGGTCACTCTGCACGGGCGATGCAGTTAGCAACAAAATATTATAAAGAAATGGGTGGTCGTTATGCGGGTAAAAAGTCTTCTGAGAATCGCTTAAGTAAGTGGTCTAAAGAAGACTGGCAAACTCGTGAGGAATACGAGAAGAAGAAATAATGGCCGATTTAGCTCGCGAAAAAGGACGCACTGAGCGTTACCTCCCCCGTGCCGCGTGGGCTTCCATGTCCGCTGAAGAACGACGTGCGACAGACGAAAAAAAGAAAGAGGCCACCAAGGGCAAACCTGTAAATACTCACGTCTCTAACACAGAGGCGGCTAAACGAGCGGGACGTAAAGCTCGCGCATACAAGCAATCTAAAAACAATGGCTAAGCAAGGTCCCTGCTGGGAAGGCTACGTACAAGAGGGTTATAAAGAAAAAAACGGTAAAACCGTTCCTAACTGCGTTCGTGCGAAGAAGAAGGCTCGGTCGTATTTAAAGACTCAACAGTCCAAGGAGCGCTGAGCCGTATTTCTCCACCTAAAAGTTCTTGAGCTTTAGACCCATCAGGAGGTAATTCTGTATATATTGGATGATTTTTTTGTTGTTTTTCTTCTTCTTTCCAGAACTGGTGCACTTTTTCTATTTCTTGTTCTAGTTCTATCATCGCTACCATTGTTCGGAATTCTGCCCAGTCATCCCGACAATTTAATTTCATTCGTCTTATCCACGGGTTGTGAACTAAATTTGGAAAAAACCTTTCAAAAAAAATAATTAACTCATAAATCAAAGCATTTAATTTGTTGTAATTGTTTTTGCTTTCCATAGTTTAGAATTTAATTAAATGGGTTTTGTGTTGACAGATGGCTGAAGTAACTTTTAATCGTGAGCTTGGCGTTGCTCCAGAAGGCATAACTCGTTTTGGGCAGTTTCGTACTAGTGATGGTTCTAACGTCACTATAGATAGCTTTCGGACTTTTGCGGGTGACGGCAGTTACCCTTTAGCTGATGTGTATGAAATAACCTATGGCACTACCGGAACAGCCACAATTACCCTTACTGCAGACGCTTTTGCCGTTCGTGGCGTAAGAGTTTATAAGTCTGATGGCACCCTTGCTGGTGAAGCAATAGCTCCTAAAATCAGCCGTCGAGCTTCATCTAGTTTTACATATTCTGTGTCTACTTCTGATACAGCAACTGTGTATGTTGATCGTACAGACAGGAGTGCCACTGAGTACCGTGTAACTATGAGTGCTGCTTGATTAGACCACTTATTAAATGATCAGTATCACCCCAAATTGGGGTGATTTTTTATTACTTATTTATTAAATATTGTAGTTTTTGTTAATTAAGCTGTCAGAGTAAAAGAAGAACAATTCACAAATATGAGGATTTCGTCTCGAGGATTAAACCTCATAAAGAAGTTTGAAGGACTTCGTTTAATCTCTTACTTGTGTAGTTCAAACGTCCTCACCATAGGGTATGGGCATACCGGTTCTGATGTAAAACCAAATATGAAAATAACCGAAGAACAAGCAGAAGCATATTTAATTGATGACGTGGTTAGTAGTGAACAATGTGTTAGTTCTTTTGTTTACGCAAAAATTAATCAAAATGAATACGACGCATTAGTTTCTTTTGTATTTAATGTTGGTCCTACTGCTTTTATAAATTCAACACTTCTTAAATTACTCAACGGCGGCGCCGATCGAAAAATTGTTGCCTCGGAATTTTCTCGTTGGGTTAAAGGAGAAGGAAATAAAGAAATACCGGGTTTAATCAAACGACGTGAACAAGAGCGTAAGCTGTTCTTGGAGAAAATTAAACATCCTCTCTTGTCAAAATCAATTCTGGCTAAGCAGGATACTTGGCTTAAGAGAAAGCCAATAGACAGTGCTGCTCTTCTGGCTGAAGAAAAATTATTCGTACCGAAAGGATCCGCGTGGCAGTGGACAGAAATTCATATGTATGCCGGGCAGGTTCATCAACGAGTTTATTTGGAAGCTCAACCTGAAACAGAGTGGTGGGTTTTTCCGGATCATTGGAAAATAATTAATGATATAGATGTAGTCGTTGAAGAAAAAGCTGTGTCTACCGAAGTTAAATTGTCTGTACCATATTATTCACAAAGAGATAATTATAGAGATCCTATGAGGACTTGTTTTTCCAGCAGTTGCGCTATGTTGCTGAGTGGTTTGGAACCTAACGCTATCGACTCAGATAATGAGTATATAAAAGTAGTTTATAAATATGGCGATACTGTTGTAGCTGCTAATCAAATAAAAGCTTTAAAAGAATTTGGAGTAACAGCATCATTTATTCAAACAGGAAGTTGGGCAGATATTGAATCTTTATTGTTAAAAGGTGTTCCTGTTCCGATTGGTATTCTTCATAAAGGTCCTGTTACTGCACCTGTTGGGGGTGGCCATTGGATTTGTTGTGTTGGTATAAGTTCAGATAAAAACCACATTATTGTTCACGATCCTTTTGGAGATTTAGATCTTGTGAAAGGTACGTATTTATCTGCGGATGGAAAATATAAAAAATATTCAAAGAAAAATTTAGGTCCTCGCTGGCTTGTGGAAAGCGATCGCAGTGGTTGGTTTATTAAAGCTACAGCCTGGTAATTTTACTTTTAAAAATTTATAAACGCAAAGTGCCCCTTAGCTCGCCGTTTAGCTTGCGACTCACGCAGGAGCAGATCCAGTGGCTCGATGCCTGGTCCAGCGACACCATGTCTCGCAGCGCCGCCATCAGGCTTCTAATTGCCGATGCCATTCGCTTGCACCGTGACGGCATTCTTCCCCGTACCGCAAGGCGTGATGAGCAGTGAGTTACTTTTTGCTATTCTCAAATAGCGAATTTATTTCTTTAATTTTATGAACTGGCAGCAAGTTTTAAATAACTGGGATATTGCGGAAGAAGACAAAAAAACAAAATTTTTAGACAAGTTATATGATTTTTATGGTACTACTTCAGGTTGTTATACAGGTTTATTTCAACGTTTTAAAAATGATGTATTTGTGTTTGCTCGATTTGTTGTAATAGAGCACAACGAGCCTATTGAAAATTTATTTACGTTTGTTGCTAAGATTGATTGAGGCGTTTTAACGGTTTAATACTTGACCAGAGATTACGCTAAAGAATATCGCGAACATGGCGGTACAGAAAAGCAAAAAAAACGACGAGCTGCTCGTAATAAAGCTCGTAGATATATGGAAAGAAACGGGCGTGTGCATAAAGGTGATGGTAAAGAAGTAGACCATAAAAATTTTAATCCGACTGATAACCGCCCATCAAATTTACGTGTGGTTTCTAAAGAAACAAACCGAGAGAAACAACCTAAACGGAGTTAAAATTTAACTATGGAAAAGCATAATTTTGTACAGCGCCCTGGCGGTTTAGGACCGATGGCTGATCGTGTTAAGCCTATCGGGACCTTGGCTACTGAAAAGCCTGCTATGTATGCTAATACGCCTGAGGCGATGGAGTTCAGGCGTGCAACTACTCTGGACGACATCAACCGTATTTACACCCAATACCGACGCGATCGGGGGGAATACGCTCGCGAGCCCGTGGGGCCGATTAGTTATGGTGAGGGGAATATGACTGAGAGTGCCCAGATAACTGGACCTGCTGGTTACAACCATAAAGATGCGTTGCAGACTCCAATGCGTCCGTTAGATATGAATAAAGCTGAATACTTAGTTACTACACAAAATAGTATGGATCCTAATCTTCGTGCTCAGTTACAAATTTTAACTGATTTACCACAGCAAAATTTTTATAATGCTCAAGATATGACGTATGCAACATATACTCAAAATTATCAATTACCTGGATCTTTGCCCCTTCAACTTCCTGGAGTTGGTACAAAAAAATGATGATTAATAATAATCAACCAGTTCGTTTAGCTGGTATGCGTTTAGGTTTAGGTCCTGCAGATGTTACTAAATTAGTTTCTAATCCTTCAGAAATTACCGCTAGACTTCGCTATCAAGAGACTTTTCCGCGTAGTTAATGCAGTTGCATTCTGCTGAGCTTAATTGGATAACACCTGACGCTGAAAAGGTTATAGCTCGGCACGCAAGAGTTTCTACTGACAACCCTAATCGTGCTGAGTATTCGCAATTACTAGAGTTTTGTATTCGCCACGGACATTGGAGTGTATTTGAGCAAGCTTCCGCTTCATTCGAAATCTCCACAAATCGTGCATTGTCTCCTCAGCTTTTACGACATCGGAGTTTTACTTTTCAAGAATTTTCGCAACGTTATTCTGATCCGATTAAAATTTTAAAAAATTTTGATGAAGCCTATAAGTTTGATTTAAGGACAAAAGGAGAAACAAACCGGCAGAGTAGTGTAGAACAGCTACCGTTATATTTACGTCAGCACTTTTGGAATAAGTTTGAAGATATTGATCGTCAGATAAAAACTGTTTATGCTGAGATGCTTGAGTTAGGAGTTGCTAAAGAGTGTGCAAGACATATTTTACCTTTATATACCCCTACAAGGTTGCATATGAGTGGTACGATTCGTAGCTTTATTCATTATGTTGGCCTACGTGGTAGAGAAGAGACTCAATTAGAGCACCGTCAAATTGCTCATAGCATAGGTTATTGTTTGAAAAAAGAACTACCGACTGTTATAAATGCGGTTAAAAACTCTGAAGATACATCGTTAACTGGTTGGTCTTCTTTACGTTAATTCTCTGCTCCAAGGATCATTATCTGTTGAAGATTTTTGTGAATTAGAAATAGTAGCCATCAAACTTGCGTTTTGATTTTGCATCATTTGAATAGCTTGTTTATGTTTTTCTAATTCAAATACGAGTCCTTCTGTTTGTACTTTTGCCCAATTTTGCGCGTTTTTTGATAACTCTTCAAGCGCATTTGATGCGTGCGGAAAAGCAAAAATTATTCCGTTGTTTGCTTTAGTTTGAACTTTTTGTCCTCCAGTATTTTCTGCTAACCCTTCCAAGAAATTATATGCTTGCTGAGGTTGTATATTTGCAAGGTACGCGAGTTGCGTAGGTTCTACTATTCCGTTATTTACTTCATACAAAGCACTAAATGTAGATGTAACTCTTTCAGTGTTACTTTTTCGTTCGTTATTTTCCAGCATTCTCACTTTTGCAGCACTTAGACCTCCCACCACACCAGCACCAAAAGCCATAGAAACTCCAAAAAATTCTGGAGATTTAACTGTAAGTAGTGTTCCAGTCGTAAGTCCAGCTGTTAATGCACCAAAACTAATAAGAGAAAAGTTAATTTTCGGAAACCTTGTCATGTTTTTGAAAAGCAGAGTCCCATTTAAAAGTTGTTGGATCTTGAGCAAATTCGACTGGTGAAGGCAGACGATCAGGACCAGTGGAAGCTCGGTCAGATTTTAAATCAAATCCTTTAAGACGTAACCCTTTTATTGAGGGAATACCGTCTTTTAACACAATCTCAATACCTTGCAGCTTAAGGATATTTACAAGAGCTTCTTTTGTCCGCTCAATAAATCGATGCTTAGCCGCAGGTTTATAACCGCAAGCTTTACAGAAATTAGCGTAGCTCGGATATAGCGAACCATAAGCATTAGCAATATACATTCCTTTTTCCGATTCCTCAATTGATGGTTTTCGAGCTCCCTGACCTACCGGTGTGGTTGAGTTTGGAGCATAGAGACAACAATCATTTAACCAAGAAACAAACTGATTATTGAATAGTAATGCTTCAATATTTGTTTTATTTAGTGAAGGAACATGTTTAGTTGGGTTAGCCATAATATCTTTCATGTCGTTGTAGTTCATGGATAATGCCCATGAAACAATACCGCTCATTTCTTTTTCAAAAATACCTTCAATATGATCGTCATAAACACTAATAAGTTCTTTTCTGGAACTTGGGGGTATCACTTTATCCATAACAATTGTCAAACGGCGACGTTCTAAACCGCTGCTAGAATCATTTGATGTAATGTGTTCGTTACTTGCAATACAAACTAAGCATTCTGGTTTGAAGCTAATTATTTCTTTTCCATATTTTCTTTCAGCACGTAATGTGTCTGAAGCAGATGTCAATTTTTTGAGCACATCCATTCGTTTGTTGTAATTGCTTTCATCAGTTAAAAGCAGCAGTCTTTTACCGATTAAGTTATACGTTTCGAATTTGTTTGTTTCAATTATTTCGAGACTTGACGTGTGGGTACTGTGAAATCCCGCTAAAGCAACCATCAGTTGTTGCATGGTTGATTTTCCGGTTCCTCCGGGTCCTACTAAATGAAGAAACCTTTCTCCGGCTGTGTAACCAGTCAATATCGCACGAGCAAACGCCTGGATTAAAAGATCTTGACCTGGATTCAAACAGTTACTAAGCCACGTTTTGAATTCAGGGCAGCTTGCAGTGCCATCATATGTATATTGAAGCTTGTGTCGGAGGTATAATTCTTTCTGTGGACCTGGAGCAAACTCCATAGTCTGCGTGTCAAGAATTCCATTCTGAAAAGCAATAATTCCACGAGCTTTTGTCCATATACTTTTTCGTCCTCCGTCGTTAGATCTCAACAATTTTGCTTTTAAGATTAAATAAACGCTGTTAATTGTTGCACTAGTGTATTTAGCTAGTACTCCAGCTATTACAAAAGAATCAAGAGCTTTTACTATGCGTCTTTTAATGTGTTGTTCGTCTTGATGATACCAAATATCATAATCAATATCATAATGATAAAATTGATCTAGATTACTGTCGTAAATAAAGTCATCTCCTTGATTTGCAACAATAATATCCGCAACATCATTTTCAGAAAATTGACGATTTTGACTGTTGCCAGAATTTTGCAGACTAATGAGCTGTGTGGGCGTAGAAGGTGTTTTCATACTTGTTGTTTTTGATGTTTGTTTTGGTAGGACTGAGTTATCGTCTGTTTTATTTTCTAATGAAAAAACAGAAATATCTAATACTGAATTGACCTGAGTCTTTTTTAAATTTTTAATTTCTTTTTTAATAGTTTCTGGTACATGCAAGTCATAAATTTCTTTCGAAACTGTCCTGATTTTTTTCCAAGCAGCAATTACTCCTAAATCAGAGGCCAGGATTACAGCAGGTTGGATTTCTTCGACATCCTTAATTGAATTTAAAATTCGATCGAATTTGCCATCTAGGTCGTGCGGGTAAGCATAGATATTATAGAACGCATCATGTGCTACTGTCAATGGTGAGACGCATACAGGTATTTTATTTAACTGCAGCCAATTTGACCATCCTATTAATTCTTTAAAAACCGCAGCCATGGTTGAGCTACGATCCTCAACAGGTTCTCCAGCTAATACATTTTTAACGGTCGAGGAGATTAATTGCCGCAGATCTATGCCGTTATCTTCGACATGAGCTTTATCTAAAATTTCTTCTCCGTTAGCACTTTGCTTGCTATTAGTTACAGGCAGTAAAGAAAAAACTTTGTAAGCTTCGTCTTGCTTATTGATCGGAATGAATTTACCCGGAATCGCAAATACATTTTTACCTGGTTTGGGTCCGTAGAACAAATTAGGGATTGTCGTGGCCCTTATGTCAGAGCCTGGGATACTTGCGTAAATTTTTTGTGTGAAAAATTTGTAAAAATTAGGATCGAATATAGGTTTTTCTAAGCCAAAAACAAGACGAAATCTTGGCCAATCTTTCGTTGTTGACGGGGAGTGATATGCGAGTGTTAAGTATTTTCTGCAAACTTCGAGCTCTAATGCTTGTTCTGGGGTTAATTCTTGTTTCTGGACCTTATTACCATTACCATCTTTGTAATCTGCTTGATTGTCAATATCGACAATTATTAATCCAGCTTGAATTACATTGGTTGCATCGGCTTGTCTCTTGCCTTCGAGCATGTGCCATGCACACAAACCATAACCTTTTTCTAGTTCTTTTTGTAACTCATCTACATTTAATTCTTCTGCGTTCCAATTTGAATTAAATGAAGTAAAGTTGCCGCCAGGAGAAATTTTACCCGTTTTGTCGTTGACATATTTAGAAACGACTGAATTTATAGAACAGATAAATTTCATAGTTTGCTGCAGGGCGCCTGTAGTATGCCAGAAAACGGAGTCAAAAATTCAAAAGCAACCCTTAAGAACCCCGTCGAAGGTTTATTTTTTTAATTAATTTTCTGACTTTAGATTGTAATACTGCTTAACTACTTCGAACCAACTTTCTTCGTCTTTTTCTATTTCGTCCGACTCAAACGTAAAAATTTGAGTATTAAATTCTTTGATTGCTGTGGTTACGATAATTTGTGTTTTATCTATTTTAATACCCAAGCAATTTTCGGCGGCAGCTTTGTAAGCAGCTAACTGAAGCCGAGTCTTTTTTACTTTAAAAACACCAGATATTAAAGCTTTTCTTGTTTTTTCATCGATATCTAAATCTTTTTTTGGGAATCTGGCTGCGTAAGGTCCGTTGCTTGTTTTAAAATCAGCTAGAACTATTTGAGCGTTTTGGTTTATATAAATTAAATCACAACATCCTGCATATCCGTAGCCTGTTTTTTTGTCGTAATAATGTATTCTTCCAACACCATCATCTCCTACATACTCTGACCATCTAGGTTGATTAAACGGTTTTTCTGACCACAACACACGTCCTCCTTTAAGGAGATCGTCTAATAGTTCAGGTATTCCATCCCAATAAAGTTTATATTTTTCAGGTGGAACTGTGAGAATTCCTTTTAAGTAATTTTCTACGCCATTATGAATCCACGATCCTCTTTCCGCAGCTTGATCTGCTGCTCCTGGATTCATTAAATTCCAGTGCGCTAATTTTTTTCGAGTTTGTTCAGTCTGGGTTGCGCTGAGAATAGTAGTTACAGACGGTAAAGGAACAGGAATACCATTACAGATGTAATGCCTTAAACCATTTAACGTTACGCGAGTTTCGGACAAGACAATAGTGTCAATTTATTTAATTTTAGAATGAATCAGAGATTTCTCCAATGCTCTCATCGTCTTCGTCGCTTATAAAAAATTCTCGTTTTTGATACTGGTATTGTTTATTACGTCGTTCAAGTTCGCTCATTAAACACAATGCTGCCGAGTAGCCTTCGAGTGTAATTTCTGCACATTCTTCTGAGTCTCTGGGTTGGCCTTCGTGGTCAATGCACTCAGTTAATAATTGAGTGCTTATTAATATAGCAGTGATTTTATCTAATTTTAAACTTTGTTCTTTTTGTAACTCAACGAGTTGATTAAGAGTTTGAATAAGCTTGGCACTCATTTTACAGAAACTTTAGGGCGCAGCCAGCTTACTTCGTAATCAATGACTGTACTAGGTACTGCTTCGCCCGTTTTTTGAAAAAAGAACCACGCTGAAGTTACAGAATCTTTTAGTTGCTTACCGTCAGCACGAAATGCTGGTCTTGGGCTTAAAATCTTAATATTTACTAACGATGCGTCCTTAAGAAATGCTTCGCGACCCCGTGTGGGCTCAAGGAAAGTAAGTCGATCAAGAATACAAATTCCTTTGTTAGCAACTTGCAAGCCGTACTCAGTAATCCATGGTGTGTGTTCTTTTAATCCCTGAGTGATTGCAATTACCCAGTCAATTTTGTTTTTATGAGATTCCCACCATTTAACACTTTGAATATTGCGCTCGTCATTATTTAAGATTATGTCGCTAGAGCCACTTTCTTTTACTTGTTCGTAAAGCTGACCTTCAAAATCTGCAGGAAGTAAAATGGTCCCAGAGCACAATTTAGATTTTGCCACCGGATTAAAAATGAACTTTGGAACCTGGTAAAACGACATGACTTCAGAAGAACTGACTGAAAAACTTAAATCTTTTATGGGTTTAGAGTTAGATCTTAAACATAAATTATTTTTAGACGGGCTTAAGAGTTTAGACGAGGAGTCGCGTGATTCAATACTAAGTTTAATTTTTGCTAATTATTTAGTTAGAGGAAAACTTCTTAGTAATATATGCACTTGGTGTTTAATTAATGACGTTGATCTTCCACATTATTCCGAACTGTTAAATATGTAAAAAAAAACGCCCCCCGTGGTGGGAGGCGTAAAACATTTTTTAAGATTAAAAATCCAGACCCGCAGCCTTGAGTGCCGCTTTCTGTTCCTCAGTAAGTTCCCGATCACTAGCGGCTTTTTTTGCCGAAGGTGGTTCTGAGGCTTCATTTTTTTTCTTGCTGGGCTCCGCAGCTGCTGGTGGAAGCGTCTGTAAGGATGCTTCAAACCCAGCTTCGAGGCGTTTAGGGTTAGCCTCTACGAATGCCCCTTTAATGGTCGTGTGATCTTCTCCCAGAGGTAGTTCAACCAGATTCGCACCGGGGATAGAAGAACGAAGTGCAGCTGATACCAGCTCTCCTCCATCACTTTCAAGCCACGCTGCAACATCTTCGATGAGCTTTTTTTCTTCGTCACTCTGAGCCGGGCGATCTTTAAACTCAAGTGCGTTGTAATTAATTTTGGCGCCGTCAGCACCTGTCATTGGATCTCGTTCATTAAAAGATTTTTGAACGAATCGGGTGCTGGTAATTACTTCACCGACATTAATACGGTTGTTGTAAAGCGTTTGGAAGTAAGTGATAAAGTTTTTTTGACTTGATTTACCACTGATGATACTCGTGCAGACGCATCTAGGAGGTAGTAAACGATGATTAGGTAAAACACCGATATAACTAACTCGAATAAACTCTTCATGCGATCGCATACCGAGATTACCGAAGTATGGTGTAAAACCAAGTAAGATGAATTCAATTGGTATTCCATTGTCGTTACTATCGACAATGGCCGCTTCAGGATCAGTGTCGGATTTCCAACGACGTGCTTGAAGATCGATTCGGAGTGTATGGGGTGGGATTTGGCAGAGAATCTCATCAGCCGAAAATTTGCCAGCGATAAAAACCATGGTTAGTTAGAGCGAAAAATCAAGAGAACCTAATGCAGCAGTCGAAACCAATCCTTTTTCAGGATCAGCAGCCTTTTTAGGAGCTGCCTTTTGATTCCGTGGTAAATACAGAATCTTGTCAACACCATAATTCAAAAAAATACGATCGTCTTTTTCTGAGGTGCTTACTCGTCCGACAGCAATTGTTGGTGTGCCTGCAGGTAATTCTGCAAGTTGTCCAGACAACTCATTCCAACAAGAAACTTTCATCCAATTTGTTTCTTGGTTTTCGTCTTGCCAAGCAAGTGATCTATTAGTAACCGTACTATCTCCAAGTTGAGCTTCGTCCGTTTTAGGACCTAGCCCACCCGTAGCAATAAACAAATTGATCGCTAAAAGGTCGTTCCAGTTTTTATTATTGACAACCAACATTGGTTGCATTTTTAACAAACCATCTGGGTCAGATTTTGTGGGACCTACCGCAAGAAATACTTCGTCTTTTTTAAGGCTTGTTAAAACTTTCCCTACATAGTGATCGCTTTTTTGTTTCAGTGAAACTTTGGTTAAAACTTTTTTGTCTGTTGAAGGTAAAGCTTCAGCAATTAAGTTAGATACTCCTTCTTCTTCTTGAATGGCTTCGTCTTTTACTCGAAGACCTAGTAGAAAAATGTTCATACGTGAATAAGTCGGTAAATTGTTGAGCGGTGAACTTTAAAAGCCTTAGCGATTTCCTTTACAGGCACGCCTTGGCCAGCAAAGACTAGCGCCAATTGCCTGTCTGCGCTAGTGAGTTTTGAAGCTTTTGCATTTTTATACGTATTGTGAAATGGGTTTATGCAATTTTTTTTATGACAACTTGGCCGCACATAGGTATCGCTTGGAATATCTAAATAACTTAAAATTAAGGGCCTTACATAAAATTTTGTACCTAATACGTAAATAACTGGGGTGTTATTACAAAATGATTTATTCCAAGTTTCGCAATTTTTATAATTAAATTCATTGTAAGCAAGTTTTTTAAATAATTTACTTATATAACATGTTTTTGCTTGTTCGTTACGTAATGTAAAAGCGTCACCTTTGAATGCGCGAGCTATGTCAATAGCCTGTGCATTGGCGTGGAGACCATCGTTGGCTGTTATTGCAAGTTGTAATTGTTTATTATTTTTTTCAACAATTAATGAATAGTTAATAAACATCGTTAGGCTCAAAATACCTAGGTTGCAGAATAATGTTCACTTCAAACTCAGACGCAAATAAAAAAGGGTACAGCTTACGCCACACCCTTATTCGACTTTTTAAAATTTTTATAATTTTGTTCATAGTAGGTTTAGTCGCTGGTAGCAGTCTAAACCTTATTTATTTTTTGTTTCAAACACGTAGCTGGTCGTAAACACCACCTTTCCCTGGTAAATTCCCTTCGCGGAGTAGACCTGAGATATTTTTATCTAAAAATTCTTTAATTTCTCTGTCAGAATAACCTGCTTCCCTAGCAGCTTCTAAGTCTTCACCTCCGAAGTAATCACCACTTATGCCATAAGCAGTTGAAATTCCTGTTCTGGGTGCTGGAGTAGAAGGTGCATTTACAAACTCTTGAGTTTGTAATGGATTACTAAATTTGGTTTGTGGAACGGGCGTTAAACCAGGCGTTGTCCCGTATTTTCCAGCTAAAACATCTGCTTGTACTTGCGGGTTAACAAAAGAGTAAGGTAAATTTAATTCTTTTTGAATATCTTCTGCGAGATTTAAGCGACCGGGGCCAAAAAATTGTTGATTTTGGATTAAGAAATTTTTAATTTCATCCGTGCTATATCCCTCTGATTTTGCAGCTTCGATGTCTTTTGCACCAAAACCAGGACCCCCTAAATTAGGCCTGGAGAAAAAATCATAAGATTGTTTTGTAGTTGTTGGTGTCGGTGTCGGTGTCGGTGTCGGTGTCGGCGTTGTTGCTGCCATCGCCTTCGGTTCCGGCATCAGAGAAAATTCGGAAACTGTCGTAGGCATTTTTGGAGCTTTGTAACCTAAAACTCCACCTCGCCCTTTTGTAGTTGCTGTCGTTTTAAAAACTGGTGCAAGCCCTTCAAATCCTTGCTGCCCTTCTTCGTCTTCTTTAAATAATTCTAAAAGATCTAAACCTAAGCGAGAACCTGCAAGTGCTAAGAAATTGCTGGGTGCTTTATATCGAGCCGCAGTCATTTTTTACAGGGTGTCTGCTAATAAGTATAAATTAAAAGACATAGCTTTGTTACTTCGGTGCTTCAAAAGTTTTGAAACCTGCGAAAGCTTTGGCTCCTCGCACGTTTCCTGTTAACCGTGGTTCACTTTTTGTATCAGATGCTTGTTTTGTTTGTTTGTAAGTATCCCTTAAGCCTGGAAAATATTTAAATAATGTTGATTCATCTGGTATCTCCGTTAATGAAGCACCAAAGAAATCACCAGCAAATCGTGTGGGCATGACAATCTTTTTTTAAATTTTAACCGTTTTTAATGAATAAACGCATCAGATTAAAGCCAGGACCGACAACATTTTTTAAAGTTCTCATATTCATTTTTGCTATTTCGTGATCTTTATAAAACTTTGCTTCTTCTCGACTTTTAGTATAAGTGACTAATGTTTTATTTTTTTGGTCCAGGCAATTTGAAACGAATGAATCGTCTTTCGTTATAACCCATACCTCCTGAAATCTTAGGAGTGGCATCGTTTGAGTTTCCCCAAGCGTATAAAGCTTTCGCGGATAAGTTACCTTGTTTTTTTTAGTTTTACCAGAAATTTTTATATTCTTTATACTATCTTCAGTATTGTTATTTTTTAAATTTTTTTCAAGATTTCGCGCTCTGTTAGCTGCTTTTAATGCTGAGTCAAAAATTTCTACTGTGAAACAAACATAGTTATTTGTTTTTACACAGCCTACATAACCTCCTTCTACTTTAGTAGTCCATACAGTTTTGTTTTGATCGACTAAAATGTTTGCGTTTAGCATGATTTTTTTGAATTTTATTATTTAAATCTTAAACAACGGACACGTAGATGTCGAGTGTGGTTAACCGAGTATTCATCATTTTTCTGCCCACGTATCAGCTATCGATGCGTCCGCTTTTGAAGGAACGATTTTTAAAATTGTCTCAGCTGCTTCTCGCATACATTTTTCAAGAATATCTTTATATGCGTCTGCTTTTGTTTCAATAACTTCTAAAACAATTTCATCGTGCACACAAGCGATTAAAAAAGCATCTTGGTTAAGATATTCGTTAATTTTTGCTAAAGATAATTTAAGTATATCTGCACCAGCACCCTGGATTAAAGTGTTAGCGCAAGCAGTCATTGTCGCATCATCATAAGACAGTAATCGACGCCTACCTAGAGGAGTTCTAACATAGCACCAACCATCTTCGACCATGGCAGCTCTTTCTCTATGCCACGCTCTTAGCCGTGGATAAGCAGCATGAAACCCCGCGTGAGCAATCTTGGCATCTGACAAAGAAATTATTTTTCCAGACTGAGCTGCATATGTTTTGTATTTACGGTATCCCATGCCGTAAAGAAGCGCAAAATTAAGTGTCTTGCCTTCTTGTCTTTGTTGTTTAGTTACTCCATCTATCGGTACTTTGTATATCAAACTTGCTGTAACTGTATGAAGATCTTGTTTATTTTTAAATGCTTCGATCATTTGCGGGATGTTTATAAGCTCTGCTCCTAACCGAAGTTCTATCTGAGAAAAGTCACAAATAATAAGTTTGTAACCTTCACTCGCTCTAAAACAACCTCTAAATTCACTACTTCTCGGAATTTGCTGAGCATTTATAGCAAACTCAGCTTTAACTTTTTTTGCGGTCTGTTTTCTTACACCGGATGAAGTGAATCTTCCGCTGTTAGCTCCATATTGATTATATCCACTATGAATTTTATTGGAGATAGGGTTTATGTTATTTATTAGTTTTTCTACGTGCTCTAATTTTGTTTCTATTTTTACTCTTTTTCTGTACATATTCAATATTAAATTTTCACTATCAAACTCACCTAAAGCTATTTGAGACAAGGTCGGTTTACCCGTGTTTTGATCAACCGGTAATTCAACATTTAATATTTTAAAAAGTTTTACACACTGAACACCTGAGCCTGGGTTAAATTCTTTTTTTGGTTTTTTGCCTATAGCTATTTGACCATCTAAATTTTTTGGAAGTTTAAATTCTTCAGGAAGCGCAGCATCTAAAGCCGCGCAAAACTCAAGCGTTTTTTGATTTAATTCATTACTTATATCTTTTTTTAGTTCGATTAATTTTTTTATATCCACGTTGAACCCTCTGTGGCACATTGAGGCTACAGGTCGAATGCATTGTGATTCCAGTGAATAAATGTCAAGTAAAGATTCTTCCGCTAATTCTTTAAGTTGCAAAGCTGCAATTTTTGGAAGAAGTTCTACGTCTCTTGCTGCGTACTCAATTTGATTTAAATCGAGCTTTTCTTTAGACCAATCTGATACTTGTTGTTCTTTGCTTATTTCTATTTCTAATCTGCGTTGAGCAACAGCTTTTAGACTGCAAGAAATATCTGCAAAATAAGGTTTCTGTGCTTGAGGACTGATTCGTTTCTCTTTAAAACCTGCTCTTAAACATCTTTCGGCTATGTAAGTATCAAAAATTTTTCCTTTAAAATCAATACCAATTTTTAATAAAAATTGAAAATCAAAATTCATGCTGTGAGCAACAAGCATCTCTCTTGTCTCTATTAAGTTATTCAATTCTTTGTATTGTTTTAAATTAAATAAATCAAAAACATAAACATTCCTATCATCTATTGTGTCATCAGTTGAACATAACTGAATTAATCTGATGTCAGAGATGCGGGCATCCAGCCCAGTAGTTTCCGTGTCGATACAAAGTTTTTTTATGTTTTTTAATTCACTCAATGCTTTTTCATACTGTTCGTTATCCGTTATGTAAATTAAATTCATAATAAAAAAGGCGCCCCGGTGGACGCCTCAGTTTACTTGTTTACGGTCAAAAATGGATAACGGACGATTGTGACCTAACACGTTGACTCCAGCGCATTGATATGTAGCTAGTGAGGTCTCCCCAATGGTTTGCCACAGCGAGACCTGATTCAGAAAGCTCAATCAAGTACACTGTACGTCTTAGTAATTCGACATTGGCGGTGTTGTCGCGGTCTTTGGCGCCATATTCTGTAGTCTTGTCAGTTACCACCAAACCCCACTCAGCCAACAGAGCAAGACCGTCCCGGAGAGCTGTGTACACAGGCGAAGCGTGGTAGCACTCCGACCGACTTATTCCTGGTGCTTTCGCGATTGGCCTATAGCTTCCGTCAGCATCTTTTATAAATCCTCTAAAACAATCAGAATCTGCACTAATTGTTCCGAGGTAAGCCAACTCATTAATTGTCGATACTGCAATTTCGCGTAACGTTTTTTTATCTTTGTGTTTTAGTGAAGATAAAATCATTGCTGCACCGATACTTTTAAGGCTATCTAAACTAATTAGTTCTGATATAGCTTCTGATGGATCACTAATTTCTTTTACAGGACGAATGTCGCTAATTCGTTGAATCTCTTCGCCAGAGCGACGCCGTTTGACAGGCTCAATTCCTTCAATCGCAAACTTTGCAGCCAACTTAGCAAGTGTTGGATTTTTCTTTTGTACACTTAGAGAAAATAGTTTTTCTGCATTGATCTTTGACGGCTTGATGTGATCAAGAATGTCAATAACGATTGATGGAGTGCTTTCTGTTACTGAAAACAAAGCTGAAGCTTCAGCATTGTCAAGTGCTGTATCGCCAAGTTTGAAAAGGACTTTCATGGGAGGAAAGACATGACCAAGGCAAGCTAAACAGTCTTTTTAGTAATGCAGGTTATTTTAATATTTTTTTAAGTATTTATTTCGTCGTTTGGTAACACAGTCTATCGTGAAGATCATTTAATGCTTTTGTGCTCATATCCCATTCGATTATTTGGTCGGTCAGCTGTTCTGACATAAGGCCAAAATCATTGGAATAATCAAATATAATTTTTTTATATCTTCTAAATTTTTTACTCTGTCCATGTATCTGACCAATAACAGACTCCATTCAAAATTTTATTGCAAACTTTAATAGATCCATCATCGGTATTCAACCACAAATCTCCTAACTTTGCAGTTTTAGGTGGTTTACAGATGTTTTCATAATATTCTATTATGTTTTGTATTTCTTCATTATCTTTTTGTCTATCTATTTTCATAAATTGTTTTTATTAATACACATATTATCTTATAGATTTTTGAAACAAATCAACTGACGACGTATCGTCATGAATGTTGACTAAAAATACTTCATCACTAAATTTATGCAAAACTTGTGGTTTTTGTCCTATGCAAAAAGAGTTCCATTGAATTTCTTTTTCGTCTTTAAATGCGTTTAAACGGCGAATAAACGAATCCGAAACATTAGAGTCTCCGTCCGTAATCATCAAGAAATCGGCTTTTGGATCAATTTCTACTTCGTTAAGCACGTGACTTATTACACTGGAAAAAGAAGTACCTCCTTTTGTCATCCACGTCATAACGAAATCAATCAAACTTTTATTATCATTTTGATCAGGTTTGATAATAACGCTGTCTTGTATAACTGAATCAAATAAATGTATTTGCAGCTCTCTGCGCTGTTCTAAACATTCTTGAGCTATAACATAGGTTATTGCTTTGCTCCAAATTTCGGGTTGTCCTGCCATAGATCCGCTAATGTCTATGTACATAACAATCGGTCCTTTATTTAATTCATTAGTCTTTGCTTCGTAATCTTTAGTTAGAAGTGTTTTTTGTGCATATTTGATAGCAAAAAGAGCTTGTCCGACTTTATCTCCAGCCAAAGCAAGTTCAACTGGATAAGCATTTTTTACATCATCTGAGAATTTTATCGCAACTACATCACTGTAATTACTTTGTGCTTTTTTTGCACGCTTTCGGTTTGCCCAAGCACGCTTTAGAGCACCAATTTTTTTTATTAGATTATTTAAATTTTTATTGTTTTTAAGTTTTTTAGCAAGATTTAGTTTTTCGTGGAGATCATTAGTCTTTGTTTTGGTCCCAATATTGTCTCCAGCTAATACTTCTAATGTCTCATTAAGTTCGTTTGCTTCTTGATTAACTTTATCGATTGCTTTTTCGAGTGCAGGTTTAAGTTTGTCTGCAATTTGTTGAAATTGTTGTTCAAGTTGCTTGCCTAGTTCCTTACCTTTTTGCCTCAACTCAGCGGCAAGTTGATCATTTCCTTGTTTTTTAGCTTCAATGAATTTCTCACGCAGTTGCTGGACTTCATCTCTACCTTGTGTAAGCATAAATACCAGTTTTTCGTTGGTTTGAATTTGTTCTTCAATCAGCTCGCTTATTTTATTAAGTATATTAACTGCATTATTTCCAGCGTTGAATTGATCGCCACAAGAGATTGCTACAATATTTGGCCATGCCGAAGCTTGGCAAATATTAATAAACATGTTTAGCCAAAAAGCATTTTCTGGTTTGTAACCTTTCGGATATGAAGGATTTTCGTTGTTTTGTTTCGCTCTGAAATAAGTCTCTGCTTCGTCATCGCTGATTAATGGTGTTACTATACTACCATTATAAAGATAATCAAAAATTTCTTTACCAAAACGCGAAAGCTGTGTGATGTTGTAATGATCAATTAAATAATTAACAATAGGTTGCGTTTCCCGAACAAAATCTTCCCACAAAAAGTCGCACAGAGCTGAGACAGACAAAACTAAAGGTTCGTTATGAGTTAGGCGAATAAACTCACGTTCTTTTTTGAAATTCATGACGTAAGCTCCGAAATAGATTTTGCAATCATTTGTTTTGATTGTTCTAAAGTTTGACTCAATTTTGTAGCATCTTGCCGCGTAGAAGCAGACATTCGATACTCATTAGAGTCAAGGATAGAACTAAGTTTTTGATCTAACGTAGACAAATCGTTATGTGATTTACGCAATTTACTAACTAGTTTGTTTAAATCACCGATTGCTTTAAATTCCTGAGAGTTAACTGTATGATGCTCCGTCATAAGTCCATTATGAGCTTTTTTGATGTCTGCGACCATTTTTTCCGCCGTGGGGATAGCCTGAGCCAATACTTCTTTGATCACATTTATGTCGTCTACATTTTTGTAAATAATGTGGATTAGTGGTTTATGGAGATGATCAGCATAAACTGTATCATCTCCTTGAACCAAGGCCCACCCACGCATAAATTTTAGAATCTGAACTCGTCGTCGATCACTAATAGTAATTCCTCGTGATGAC
>Ga0172367_10000370_pt1 | contig 68870 bp, 55 predicted proteins | sample Lak10m_FD_114542 | JGI IMG/M metagenome (GOLD analysis project Ga0172367, IMG submission 114542) | Freshwater microbial communities from Kabuno Bay, South-Kivu, Congo - kab_022012_10m | ecosystem: Environmental > Aquatic > Freshwater > Lake | place: Democratic Republic of the Congo: South-Kivu... | reverse complement strand
TTTAGAGATTAAGATAATTTTTTATTTATTATATAATATTTATATTTTAGATTAAGATAATTTTTTATTTATTATATAATATTTACATTTTAGATTAACACAATTTTTTATTTATATTTTAGATTAAGATAATTTTTTATTTATTATATGATATTGTTCATATTCATTTTCATCTTTTATATATAAACATTTGGTTTTTAATTCTGATTCCATATGTGCTATTACATAATTTAATGTATTTAATGTTTTTAATATTTCTTTATTATCATTATTATTATTTTCATTATTATTATTTATATAATTAATTAATAATTCTAAATCATATGAAACCATATTATGTACATAATGATCTTGATAACATATATATTTACATTTTTTATTATAATTATACATACAATTTTGTTTATATAAACAAAACTTATATGATGAACGTTTTAATATATTATTATTATTTTTATTTATTATTTTTTTTTGATTTATTCTTATCCGTAAATGTTCACTTAATATTAATAGTAATTTTAAACTTATTATTATAAAATTATATTCTATTATTTTATTTTGTAAAAAATATTTAGTTAATAATTTTATTATTTCTAATTCTTTTTTTAATATGTTTAAACTTGATGTTTTTTTTATATTATCTATTTCATTTGTATTATTATATAATTCTGTTATTTCTTTTATTTTTATATTATAATTATATTCATTTATATTTATTATTTCTATATTTTTATTTTCATTTAAATCATCTTTATTTAATATATTTATATATTTATCTATTATATTTTTATCTATTTCTTTATATAAATCACCTGTGTATTTATTCCAATCTTTTATCATTATATATATAAAAATTATATTAAATCTTTATAAAGTTTTTTATATTATTTATTTATAATATATATTATATGTTTAATAAATTAACTAAAAATTATAAAAATAATAATAATAATAATAATAATAAAACATATCAAGAATTATTAACACCTGAACAAATTAAAGAATATTTAAAAAATTATAAAATTGTTAATGATATAAAAAAAACAAATATTAATACTCATATACGATATTTTACATCTGATAATAAAACTAATAAAAAATTATTTAGACTAGGTGGTAAATTAATAGAAATTGGAACAAATGGTAAATATATTAAATTATCAAACGGTCAATTATCTTGGTCTGTTCAAATTGAGAATTCTATTTTTTATGAAAAAATGTCAGAAGAAGAATATTTAGAAGAATTAAAAGAAGAAATAAGAGAAAATATATTAAGTGAAATGACAGAAAATAATAATAATAATAATAATAATAATAATAATAATAATAATAATATAAAAAATTTAGAAAAGAAAAATAAAGGTTTAGAATAAGAAAATAGTAAATTAAATAGTTTATTAGAAGAAAAAAATAAAGAATATAATAAACTTTTAAAAAAATATGAATTATTAAATAATCAAATTAAAGAAATAGAAAAAGAAATATTAAATAAAAAAAATAAAAAAATATAATTTTAAAAAATTTCTTATTATTTTTATATATGGGAAAAAAACAAATATTTAAAGTTTATAATGGTTCTAGAACATTAAAAAAAAATAAAGATAATAATGATAATAATAGTACTGAAGAATTACTAAATTTATTAAATGATACTGATGAAACTACTGATAAACAAAATAATAATAATAATTTTGGAAATACATTTGCTAAATTATTTAATTATAATAAATCTAATAATAATATGCAAAATATGGGTTATGATAATACACAATTTACTTTTAATCAAGCGCCACAAATGAATAATACACAATTTACTTTTAATCAAACACCACAAATGAATAGTACACAATTAATGATGGATAATATACAATATGAAAATTTACATAATAATCAACAATATGAAAACTTATATAATAATTTACCTAGTTATACAAATCAACAACAATATAATAATATGCCTCGTTATACAAATCAACAACAATATAATAATGAATTACCAAATTTATTAAATAAACAACAATATAATAATGAATTACCAAATTTATTAAATCAACAAACAAATAATTTATTAAATCAACAAACAAATAATATAGTAAATCAACAATCAGAAAATTATTTAAATAATAATATATTAAATAATATAAAATTATTATCAAAATTAAATTAATTATATATATTATATATAGGAATATCAATAATATCACCTATTATATAAGTATTTCCATCTAATTTTTCATATTCATTATTATCATTTTTTAAAACTTTACCAATTGGATAATTTAACATAAAATCATATACTATTCCTGATTCATTATTAAACCAATAATTTTTTTCTTCAGAATATGTTTGATCATTTAATTTTTTAACTGCATTTATTTTAATTACTTTAATTTTTTCTATACTTGAATCTATAGAATTTAAACCATTATTATTTTTTTGATCATAATCTAAATTTAATTGATATGCAGCACCAATAGGTTTTTCAAATAATGATTCTTCATTAAATTGAAAACATTTATATTTAGTACCCATCATATTATGATTTTTAAATAATTCACAATCTATAGCAACTTCTTTAACAGCATCTATAAATGATAATAATAAATTATTTTTTTTTCTAGAAATATTTTCTAATTTTTCATCAGTAGTTTCTTTCATATTTATTCTAGTCATTTTATATCTAAAAATATCAACTTTACGTTCATTTAATGGTAAATCTTTATGATGACAATAACGTAATGCACGCCCAATAATTTGTTCAATTCTAACTTCATTCCAATAAGGTTCAATTATATGAACTTGTCTAACATTATTTAAACTAATACCTTCAGCACCAGCAGGAGATATCATAATAATTTTGATAAATTTACCATATTTATTTTCAGATTTATTAAATATTTCTTTATGATTTTTTCTAATTTCTTTTTCTATTCCACCATGAAATTCACAAAATCTTTTACCATCTTTTTTTAATTTTTCTGTTGATAAATTAAATTCTTTATCATCACTTATATATATATATCCTATAAAACTTAAATAAATTTTTAAAATTTTTAATCCTTCCATATCTACATAATTAGAATATATTAATATTGTTCCTTTTGATTTTTCTATATTAAAAATTATTCTTATAAATTTGGGGCTACAACTATACATTGATATGAATAACTTACTTTTATTTTTCTCATTATTATAAAAATCTTTAAAACTTCCATTATAATTTTTATGATATTTATTTATATCATCTATTAATGTATTATTATTTTTCTTATCTTCATCATTTATATTTTTAAAATAATTTATTAACTCATTTATATATAAATTTACTGTTTTTATATATAATGATACTTCTATATTTAATTTTGATAAATTTTTTATTTTATCTTTATTTTTCCCTTCATCTAATATTACTGCATCAGATTCAGTAATTTTAAATGCACTTGGACGTGGTCTTTTTTCACCATTAACTTTATCTGAAATATTAGGAAATACAAAATTACATGCTTGTCTTGTATATGATGAATATGTGGAAATAGTGTCACCAACTTTACCACGACTATATTTTAACATAGCACTTTCTTTTTTTTTTTCAATTTCTTCTAAATAATTATATATTTCTTCTTTTTCTTTTTCCATAGGTAAACTAACATAATGAATATTTTTTTCTGCGAATTTATCTGGTGTTGCTCCTATATAATAAGATACTAAACCAATTATTCTTCTTTGAAATAAATTTTTAGTATTTTCATTTAATGAAGCAAAATTTGTTGATGAAATAAATATTTGTTCAAAAATACTTTCTGATGTTGGAAATATCCCTGGTCTTAATAAATTAAATATTAATGCAAATTCAAATGGATTATTTACTACTGGAGTCGCTGATAATAACATTATCCTAATATTACTATTATCTTTCTTTTCTTGTTGTATATAATCATATATTATTTGTGCTCTTTTACCTTTTTTACTATATATATTATTATATACATTATTAATAAATCTATGTGCCTCATCTATAACAAAAATAGTTTTTTTACTAATATCTACTTTTTTAACTTTTTCTAAAAAATCTTTATCTGCAAATGGTGAATCATAATGAACAAAAACAATATTATTATATCTTTGATCATAATTATTTTTTGATAAATATTTATTAATGTCTTTTAACCATGGATCATCATGTAATGCTGCCGGTATTAATATAAAAATATTCCATTTTGGTGTATAATTAAATAATATATTATATACATTTATTGCTGAATATGTTTTACCCGCACCTACGCCATGATAAATTAATAAATCTCTAAACGGGGATTCATAATTTAAATATTGTCCTATAAATTCTTGATATAATGTTAATCCTTTTATTTTTTTTTCATTACAAGGATCTTCATTTTCTTGTCTTATTATTTCTGGTAATATATATTTTTTAAAATTTTCCATAATCCAATTTGGAAATAAACGCCCATTTAATTCTAAATTTATATTTATATTTTTTGACATATTAAATTAATTAAGAAAAATATTTAATAATTATATAATTAAATTTATAAATATATATATATACATATATGTTAGGTGGATTTGAAGATATATCTATTATATTCCTATTATAATTATTATTTTAGCTATTGGAATGTTTATTGGTTTTATTATTTTAACTATTCATGTTTTTTATCCTAAAATTAATTGTTTTGGTTAATGGTCTTTCACACCATGGTCTAAATGTGGTGAAGGTGCTGAACGAACAAAAACATATAAAATAAAACTTAATGAACAAAATGGTGGTGCAGCATGTACTATAAAAGATAATCATCAAGAAAAAGAAGTATCTAATGTACCATGTGAATATAATATAACAGAAACTATTGATGATAAAGTAATTTGTAAAGGTAAAGGTACAAATAAAAAATGTAATGAAAATTATTGTATGTTAGGTTATACTCATAGTAAATCAGATGATTTATGTTATAAAAATTGTTTACCACAATATAATATGAATTTTGAAACAAAAAAATGTATTTTTAATAAATAATAATATAAATTATTTTATTATTAATAATAATGTTTATAATATCTGATAATGATAAACAATTATTAATTTTATTTTATAAATATATAAATGAAATTAATTATGAACAAATTAATTATGATATAATATGTACAGAATTATATCATAAATTATCACATTTTTTTAAAGATAAAATTAATAGTGAAGAATATATAGAAATACTTAAACAAAAAGAAACAGATTACCCTGATACTAATAAATGTGATAAAAAAAAATTTACTAGTTATACACATTCTAGTGATACTAATAAAACTGATAAAGATCCTTTAACAGAAATATTAGAAAAGTATATGAACGGAATAAAAATAAATCAATTTATAAATATAATGGATTATACATATGAAAATTTATTAATAAATTTAAATTATATAATAAAATTTTATGGGTTAGATTTTAGTAAAATTTTAAGAGAATTAAATACTAATACTATATCTACAGGTGGTGCCGGTGATAGTGCTTGGACTACTGTTACAAAACCAAAGGCTAAGCCGACTGAATCAAAGCCTAAATCTGGGTTTAGTTCTTACCTACCTAAGCCAAGTGAATCAAAAAAAATAGAATCAATATATTTAACAAAAAAAATAAAATTTTTAAACAGTAAATTAATAGGATGTGATTCACAACATAAATTTACTGAAGTTTTACCATCAAAAGAAGATATATTAAAATCTTTAGATATAAAAGAGTTAGAACTATCAGATGAATATATAAAATTATCATATATAATAATATTTTTAGTATTATTAAGTCAAAATATAAATATATTTTATGACAGTATATTAGAATTAAAATTATTTTATTATATAAATAAATATGTTTCAAAATATATGGAATATAAAAGTCCATTTATGTCTTCATATAAAATAAAAGATGATAGGAAAATTGATGTTTTAGGATATAAAAAAGTGAAACAATTTACATTAACAGAAGCTGGAATATTATTATATTTAATTAGTATGCAATCAAGTTTAAAATATAATACAATAGAACAAATAATAGATACACTAGAAATACAACATTATAAACAAGAATTAGAATTAACAGAAAATGAGGGATTAATAGAGTGGAGAAAGAAAGAAATGAAAGATCCATTTATAACAAATTTAGGAAATATAGAATTAACAATAATAAATAATTTTTTAAAAAGTAAAATTACAATAGAATATTTATTAAATATTATAGATATAAATAGTATATCAGAAGAGAAAAAAGTATTAGTATTATTTATACAAGAATTTACAAAAGAATTAAAGTTATGGTTAATACAAACTATAATATTTACAACTATAAATAACTATTTTAATAATCAATATTTAAAAAAAAAAGATATTGATGAATTTATAAATAAAATTTATACTATATTTAAAATAGAAATAGAAAAATATGATTTAAAAACATATAAAGAACATGATAAAATATTTCCATATTTAGTAGTATATTATTTATTATTAATATTAAGAGGTAGAATTTATGAATTAATATGTCGTATATTTACATATAAAAACATGATAAAACATTGTGATGAAATATTTAAAAATCATTTACATGTAATAATAAACATATTTGAATTTTTAAAAGTATTAAGTCCTCCGGATATATTAATAATAAATCAAATATTTGAAGATAATAAAAAAGAAACATATGATAATATAGAATTTGAACAAATTAAAACCAAAACATATTATCAAAAATATTTAAAATATAAAATTAAATATTTGAATTTAATTAATAACCATATAAATTAATAAATTCATTATTAGTTAAGTTTAATTGTTTACATATATTAACAATTAATAAAGTATCTTCTTTAGCTTGATGTGATTGTATAATATTATCATTACAAATTAGATTATATAAATCAATTAATTTATTAGATTTGATATTATTATTATTATAAATAAATTTAATAAATTTTAAAGAATCAAGAACTTTAATATTTTCAGGTTTAATAATATTATAATGATATAAAATAGGTAAATCAAACATAATACCATTATGAGCAATAAAAATAGGTTTATGACAATATTTAAATATTAAGTTAATATCATTAGACATATTGTTTAAATTTTTATCAGCATTAATAAGATCTTTTTCATAAATATTAGTAATATGTGAAGTAGTTAAATTATAATTATTTTTAATAAATCCTTGAGATAAACAATAATTCCAATTATATTCATAAAAATAGCGATCAATAATTTCAGAGTTAGTAGGATCTGTAAAATTAAGATTTAAATCTTTGGTATTAGTTTCAAGATCAAACATAATAATATTATTATTCATTTTTTGATTTAATAAGTTAGAAATAATATAATTAAATTCCCAGTTATTAAAGTCAAGAATATTAAGTATATATTTAGAACCATCAAAAATGTTTATAATTTCAATATGTTTAATATTATTAGTAATATATAAAGTATTATAATATAATAGATTTTCAATAATATTATCATTAATATTAAAATTATTATTAAATTTAAATTGAATAATTTTATTATTATTTTCAATAATAAAAATAATACCAAATAAATTAAAATTAATATGTTTAATAAAAGTATTAAATTCTAAATTAGTATATAATAATGAAAGATTATTTAATATATAAAAGTATTTTTCTAATATTGTAAATTCAATATTTAAATTAGGATTAAAATATTGAAAAATATTAAATATAATTAGTTCATTATTTTCTAATTTATATAAATTATTATATAAATCTGCAATATAATTTACATTAAAATCATGTAATATAATAATAATATTATTATTATATTTTTTACAATGAATTAAAAAATCTAATTCATCATAAGATAATAAATTTAAATTATTATTATTATATAATACATTATTTAATATTTCTAAATAAATTACATTATCATTAATAATACCTTTTTCTAATAAAGAGTTATATATATTATTATTATTTAAAAATACAATATTATTTAAATTATTAATATTTTCAATAATATATTTATTTAATTTATTATTATTTTTATAATAATAATATTTAAATATTTCTTTTATAATTTTAATATATATATCATTATATTTATTACAAATATTAGTATATAATTTATATTTATTAATTATATAATTAAATTTACAAGATGATAAGTCATTAATATTTTTTATATTATATGTTTCAAAAATATTTATATTTTTAAATATTAAATTATTATTATAATTAATATTTATAAATTTTATTTCACTTCCTTCACTATTATATAAATTTAAAGATACATGATTTATATATGGGAAAATATATTTATTATTTTCAACATAAATTATTAATTTATTAATAGCACGCGTGAAAATATGATACCATAAATATTTATAATAATTATATTTATCATTAGTAAAATTAATATCATAATGATAATTTAAAACTAATACTTTTTTAAATTCTAATCCTTTAATATCATAACTTGATAATATATTAAGATAGTTTTCTTTTTGTTCTTGTTGTTCATAATGTTTAATATATTTAATATTATAATTATTAAGATAATTACAAATTAAATTAAGATCATTTTTATATAAACTAATAATTGCTATATCATGTAATTTAAATTCATTTAATTGATTAATAATATGTTTAATAATTTCATTATAGTTATTACAATAAATTAATGGTTTATTATTATTATTATTATTATTATTAAAAGGAATCATATTATATAATATATTTTTCAATGGTTTTAATTCATTACAAAAATTAACAATATTATTATCAGATCTATAATTAATATTTAAATATTCAATATTATCATTATCAAGTAAATAAATATTAGAATTATTATTAAGATTAAAAATATTTTGATTAGGATCACCAATTAAAATTAGTTGAATATTTAATTTATCAGAAATTAATTTAATTAAATTAAATTGTAAATAATTTAGTTCTTCAGCATTATATATAATTATAAATTTTAAATTTTTGAATATATTTTTAATATCAATATTTATAATATTTTTATATAATGAATAAATAATAATATTATTATAAGAACTAGATTTATTAAATAATTTTTTATAAATTTCATTAGAAAATATATTAATTGATTTAATATTTTTATTATTAAATAAAGATGAATTAATATTTTTACATTTTTTTAATAATAAATTTTCTATTTTTTTAGAATATGTTATTATTATAAATTCATCAGATTTATTACTATTATTTATACAATAATCTATTATATATTTTGTTTTCCCACACCCGGCACTTCCTATTATTGTTTTCATTTTTATATTATTATATAATTATTTTTTTATATAAGATAACTATATAAATAAATATATAAAAATTGAAATTAAAATAATATATAAAAAAAGATTATATATGTATAATTAATAATGTCATATTCTCAAATAGAAATTAATAAATTATTAGAATTATATTTTGAACAAAAAAGAATATTATATGATCATTTATTTACATCATATCATGTTTTTGTAAGTGAAATTATACCTTATTCATTAACACAAGAAAGTAATTATTTTTTTGAAAATATAGATAAAGAATTTATTTATCATCATGGTTTTAAATGTTCAAATATTAGGATAAAACCATCAACTTTTGAAAATGATAATGAAATAAAATTTCCATATGATGCACGAAAAAATCATTTAAATTATTTTGGTATAATAGTAGCAGACATTCAACAATTTGTAGAAAAAGTTAATACTTTAACAGGTGATGTTACAATTAAAACTGTAACAGAAATAGAAAAGGAAACACCAATAGCGAGTATACCTATAATGGTTAAATCTAAATATTGTTCAACAAGTATAAAACAAGATATTAGATATGAATGTAAATTTGATCCTGGAGGATATTTTATAGTAAGTGGAGCAGAAAAAGTGATAATGTCTATGGAAAAAATGGTAGATAATAAAATTTTAATATTTTCAAAAAAAGATAGTACAGTAGAAGATGGATTTATATATACAGCACAAATTAATTCTAAAAAAAATGATTGGTCAGATAATTTACAAATTTTAACAATTAAAAATAGAAAAGATAATATATTAGTTATTAGTACATCATCACAATTAGTAGAGATACCATTATTTATTCTTTTTAGAGCTTTAGGAGTGGAGTCAGATAAACAAATTTTAAGTTATATTACAAATAATTTAGAAGATATTAAAATGTTAAATTTATTAAGAACATCTGTTAATAATTGTATTGATGATAATAATAATCCTATAAATAGTAAAGAAGAAGCGATTGAATATTTAATAAATAAATTAAAGAAAAATCGTAAATTTTCTCATAATGATGAAAGAATATTAAAAATACAAAAAAAAATGTATTTAGAAAAAATATTTAAATTAGATTTGTTACCCCATTTAGGTGAAGATATACCAAAAAAAATTGTATTTTTAGGTTTAATGACAAATAAATTATTAAATGTTATGTTAGGTAGACAAGAATTAGATGATCGTGATGCATTACATAATAAAAGAATTGAACCACCAGGTATTTTATTAGGACAATTATTTAGACAAAATTGGAAAAAAATGTTAAATGAAATTAGTAAAAATTTTAGAAAAAAAAATCAATCTGATGAAAATCCTATTAATGTAATTAGTCAAATTAAATCTTCTGTAATTGAACAAGGATTAAAAACAGCATTAGCAACAGGTGTATGGGGGATGAGTAAAACAAAAAAAGGTGTAGCACAATCATTACAAAGATTAAGTTGGGCAGTTGGAACATCATGTTTAAGACGTGTAACAGCACCATCAATGGAAGAATCAACAGCAAAAGTAACATCTATTAGACATGTTAATAATAATCAAACTCAATTATTATGTCCTGTAGAATCTCCAGAAGGTGCAAAAGTTGGTATTGTAAAAAGTTTAGCAATGATGGCCACAATAACAGTACAAAATATAAGTCAATATGAAGTTATTAAAAATATATTAGTAGAAAATTTAAATATTAAACATCCATATGATATTGATCCTTTAAATTTACATTTATGGGTTAAAATATTTATTAATGGTGATTGGTATGGTGTTTGTAAAATTAGTGATTCACAAGATATTTATGATAATTTAAAAAAATTAAGAAAAGAAAATATTATAGATAAATTTACATCTATTTTATTTGATTATAGAAATAAAGAAATTAGAGTTTATTTTGATGGTGGTAGACTTATTAGACCTGTCTTAATTGTTAATAATAATAAATTAAATTTAAATGATGAAATTATTAAATTTATTAATGATGAAAGTAAATTAAATGATAAATCTAAATCTTGGAAAAAATTATTAGATAAATATAATAATATTATTGAATATGAAGATATTGAATCATTAAATTTTTTATTAGTAGCTGAAAATATTACTAGATTAGATGAAGCATTACAAAATAAAAATAAAAAAATAGAATTTGATAATAATATAAAAATAAATAGATATGATAATCATAGATGGGTGAAATATACTCATAGTGATTTCCATTCATGGACAATGTTAGGTAGTCTTGTTAATAATGTACCATTTTGTAATCATAATTATTCATATCGTAATATTATACATTTTTCACAAGCAAAACATGCTATTGGTATATATTTATCATCATATAAAGATAGAATTGATATTTCACATATTTTATATCATCCACAAATATCATTAGTAACTACACAAGCAATGAAATATAATGGATTTTTAGATTTACCATATGGAGAAAATACTATTGTCGCTATTTGTTCTTATAATGGTTATAATCAAGAAGATTCTATTATTTTTAATCAATCTGCAATTGATAGAGGTATTTTCACTGCTGATACACTTAAAAAATATAATAGTGAAATATTAAAAAATCCTTCAACATCACAAGATGATATTTTTACTAAACCTGATAGAAATAAAGTTACTGGTATGAAACAAGGTAATTATGATAAATTAAATGATAAAGGATATGTACCTGAAGAAGTAGAAATTGAAAATGAAGATATTTTAATTGGTAAAATTTCTCCTATTCAACCTACAGGTAATAATAATAAAGTTTATAAAGATAATTCTTATATTTTTAAATCTAATGTTAAAGGGGTTGTTGATAGAATCCATACAGGTGTTTATAATTCAGAAGGCTATGAAATGTATAATGGAAGAATTAGAATGGAACGTAAACTTATTGCAGGTGATAAAATGACTACTCGTCATGGTCAAAAAGGTACTATTGGTATTACATATGCACAAAAAGATATGCCTTTTACAGAAAGTGGTATTGTTCCTGATCTTATATTAAATCCTTTGGGATATCCTTCACGTATGTCTCTGGGTCATTTTATTGAATGTTTAGTATCAAAAGAAGCTGCTGAAACAGGGAAATTTGTAGATGGAACACCATTTAATAATTATGATATAACACAAATACCTGAAGCACTAAAAAAATTAGGTTATTCACCATATGGAACTGAAAAAATGTATTGTGGTATTACAGGTAAACAAATGAATGTTGAAATATTTATTGGACCTGTTTTTACTATTAGATTAAAACATATGGTATTAGATAAAATACATGGAAGAGCTAGAGGACCTAAACAAGTATTAACAAGACAACCACTTGAAGGAAGATCTAAAGATGGTGGACTTAAAATCGGTGAAATGGAAAAAGATTCAATGGTTGCGCATGGTATGGGACAATTTATAAAAGAAAGATTAATGGAAACTTCTGATATTACTAAAGTTCATGTGTGTGATGATTGTGGCATGTTTGCTTCTAAAGTTATTGATAAAGAATATTATAAATGTAAAGGATGTCAAAATTCTACAAGAATTTCCACTATTGTAATTCCTTATGCTTGTAAATTATTATTTCAAGAATTAACAGCTGTAAATATTTTACCACGTATTAGAACGAAAAGATCTATATATAATGATGAATCATAATATATATTAAAATATAATGATAAAAAAAATATATATTATATTATATTATATGAATAATGTTATTAATAAATTAAATAATAAAATAAATAATTTAGAAAATAATTTTAAAAATAATAATGATTTAAATAAAATTAATAATAATATTAATAAATTATATTATTATCATAAAAAAATTAATGATTGTAATAATAATAAATTAATTAATAAAATTAATAGTTTATATGGTGGATTTATTAAATATTATTTAATTGATTTTCTTGGACTTCATACTATCACATTTTTGTATAATTTATATACTAAAAATTATATTTTATTTAAACATAAAGCTAATAATTTAATACTTAATAATAAATATAATTATCCTATTTCTTTAAACGATATTGTTTCTATTATGAAAGAAATTGATATTCAAAAAAAAGAAAGTGATATACAAATACAACAAAAAAATAAATTATTATCTAGTAAAAATAAAAATAAAAATAAAAATACAAAATTAGATATTGATAGTGTTAAATCTTCTGTCAATTCAGTTTTAGTTAAATTATCTAAACTTACTGCTGGTAGTAAAGATAGTGATGCAAAATTATTAACACAATATGATTCTCGTACAGTTCATGATGATATTCGCACAATTACTAAAAAAGCTGCAGAAATTAATACACTATTAGTAACGTTTACTAATGATCTAGATAAAAGTGTAGCAGATATAAGTAAACCGCAACAATTTAGTGATGCCGAACAAGTGAAAAACTATACCGCTCAAGCACACAATGTTACTCGTCTTGTTCAAGGTATTAGTGAAAGCATGATTGAAATAATATCTAATTTAAAATTAGATATTAAAACAATATTTGATAATATTGAGAAAATAAATACAGAACAAAAAAGATTGGATACTCTACAAATTGAAATTACCCGTAAAGAAGAAGCGTTAAAACGTGCTGATATAAGTTGCGGAACATCAGCAGAAGAAATTAAAGCTGACCGCATCCGTAAAGAAGAAGAAGAAAAAAAACGAAAAGAAGAAGAAGAAAAAAAACGAAAAGAAGAAGAAGAAAAACGTTTGGCAAAAGAACAGGAACTACTACGTAAACAAAAAGAATTGGCAGACCAGTGTAAGAGTTCTGGTGTAAATATAAGTGATAATTATAAAGCTATAATAATTGCCCAGTTGAAAAAAATACATGATTTAGTTAAAAAATCAACCACACAGCATTTAGAGATGTATTATAAGACTTTTTCTATGTTTTTAAATAAAACAATAGAAATTAAAACCTCACCCGAGTGTTTCACAATGGCAAAATATAGTATTACTAGTTTTGATAATATCATATTTTATTATTATTTATATTTATTATATAATAAATTATTAATAGAAATATTGGAAATTTATCAAACATATTTACAGTCACTATCAGACCCTGATGTAATTTATAATAATGATATGTCGCTAAAGAAAATTAACACAAGATTAAAAGAGTATTTAACATGTTTTGAATATGAATTAATAAAGCAAGAAGTAAATCAGGAAGAATATAAAAAGATCATAGATTTTTTAACTATTATGATAATGAAATTATTTAAAATGCAATATCAAGCTACTAATGAACAATTTTTATTAAATCCAGCTTTAAATTTTAACAAAAAATCCATAACAAGTACACCCGGTACATCTGGTACATCTGGTACATCTGGTACACCCGGTACACCCGGAAAAAAATATCCATCAGTTGAAGTTCTGGAGCCGATTACTAAAGTATTGACTTCTAATAATGTTAAGCCAGAAGAAATTATAATAACTTTTTCTTTACTTGCTTGTGCAGTTCAAGGTAGTATTATGTCTACTTTAAGTACTTTTAAAAATAAAATAAAGAATTTAGTCTATAAAAAAATAGAAGGTTTAGAAGGTTTATTTATAAAATTATTTAAATTTTTATATATAAAAAAATATTTTATTAATTTATATAATAAATTAGTTACCACAGAGGATAATGATAATGTTACGGCTCAGATTATACTGAATGAACTTGGAAAAATATATACAACGGGTTTTATGTATTTTAAATTAGAAAATTATACAATAGATAATTTTAAAAAAGATGGAAAAATAGATATGCCAAGTATTAATTCCCGCCCCATATTAAAAACATTATTTTCAGCTTTCGAGACGGTTTTATTTAATTTTTTTAAAACTAATGATACTTTTAATACAAATTTAACAGACCTTGCCAATTTTAATATAACTATGTTTCATGTGATATATAAGAAATATTTAAATCATTATAATATAATTATTTATATAATTAATAAATTTATAAATACCTATTTTATAGACACCCTCTATAAGTTTCCTTATATAGACAGTGATCAAACAGAAATAGAAAAATTAGTAGTAACAAATAAAGATATAAATAAAATAGTATTATCACTACCACCATCATCAGCACCCTCACCACCACCACCACCACCTGGAGGAGGACCACCACCACCACCACTACCACCTGGAGGAGGACCACCACCACCACCACCACCACCAGGAGCAGCACCACCACCAGGAGCAGCACCACCACCACCACCACCACCATCATCAGCACCATCATCACCACCACCAGGAGCAGCACCACCACCACCACCACCACCACCACCACCACCAGGAGCAGCACCACCACCATCATCAGCACCACCTGGAGGAGGACCACCACCACCACCACCACCACCAGGAGCAGCACCATCAGTGAAAAAAGTATCATTAACATTAGATAATCCAAAGGTTTTAGAGAAAAACTTAAATTGGAGTGATAAAGACTTTTCAGATATTGTAATAGAAATAATAAATAAATTGAAATCCTATCGTGAAAAATCAATAGCTGAGTTTAAATCTTTTATAGATACTAAAAATGACGATAAACTTTATAAATTTATATATGATACAACACTTTTAATATTAGAAAAAAACGTTGAAGATAATAATATTCCACCACCTAAACCTAGCGAAATGGTAAAAATAGAACCCGAACAGTTGGAAATGGGTGATTTTTTATTAAAAATACCAGAAGAAATATTAGAATTAAAACAAACAGGGGGTAATAAGAAAAATAAAATTATATTTATAAATAAGAGACACTTAAAAAATAACTATGCTTTAATAAAATATAAATAGTTAAAAAAAATTGAAAAATATATATAAAAAAATCTTATTTTAATTAGATAAAAAATGAGTAATACAAATAAATTAACAAAATATAAACAACGTGTATATAATTATTTAGATAAATATAGATATACTGAAGAATGTAAAGAAACACCAACACATTTATCATATGGTATATTTAGTGGTAAATTTGTATTAAATAAAGAACAATATAAAGAATTTATGAATATATATAGTGATGCAATATTAAATGGTGTGAATGAGTTTTCAATATTAGAAAAACAAAGAGAATATGCGCCAATATTAATAGATATAGATTTAGAAATACCATATGATGAAAATTTAGATTTATCAGTAACTAGACTATATGACGAATCACTAATATTAAATATAATAAAAAAATATATAACAAGTATTAATTTATATTTAGATATTCCTGAAAATAAATATAAAATAGTATTACTTGAAAAAGAAAAATGTATTATAAAAGAAGATAAAATAAAAGATGGTGTACATATAGTTTTCCCAGATATTTGTACAAATTCAAAAATAAGACATTTAATTAGACTAAATGTAATTAAATTGTGTAATGAAGAAGAATTATTTAATAGTTTTTTAAATAGTGTTGAAACAATAATTGATAAAGCAGTTGTAAGTACTAACGCATGGTTTTTATATGGTTCTAGAAAACCAAATAATATACCATATATATTAACAAAAATTTATAATAATAAATTTGAATTATTATATCATTATAAAACAGATGAAGAGTTAGATATTAAAGAAATTATAAGTTATTTATCAATCCAACGTTCACGATATAGTATTAATAAATCTTCAAAACTAAATGAAGATATTATAGAATCAGATATTGATGCAGAATGTAATAAATTAGGTATTACATATAATAAAATGGAACCTTCAAAATATGAAATTCCTGTTGGTAAAGAAGAAGAAATTAGAAAAGCAACAAAATTAGTAGGTATATTAGATGATGAACGTGCATGTAATTATCAAGAATGGATTAAAATAGGATTAGCATTACATAATATAGATAATTCATTAATTTATACATGGATAGAGTTTTCAAAAAAAGATACAAAAAAATTTAAAGCAGGTGAATGTGAAAAATTATGGAAAACAATGAAAAATCCATTAAATGGATTAGTACTAACAATACGTTCGCTTGCATTTTGGGCAAAACAAGATAATCCGAAACAATATGAAATAATAATGAAAGAAGAATTTCAAAATGTTATGCGTAAAAGTTTTGATGGAAATACACATTTTATAGCAAAAAGTGCATATGCTAAATATTCAGATAGATTTGTTTGTTCATGTATTACTAAAAATAATTGGTGGGAATTTAAAAGACATAGATGGATACGTATTGAAGAAGGATATACCTTAAATTTATTATTATCTGAAGATTTTGCAAATGAATATAATAAAGAAATAGCTAATATAACTTATAAAATTATAGAGGCACAAGGATTTGAAAAAGGGACATTACAACATAAAAGAATGGCAATAGAAAAAATAGTAGAGAAATTAATGGATGTATCATTTAAAAAAAAAATAATAGAAGAATGTAGATATATTTTTTATGATAATAAATTTGAAGAAAAATTAGATAGTAATATACATTTAATAGGTTTTGATAATGGTGTATATGATTTAGAAAATGCGCAATTTAGGGAAGGACGTCCGGATGATTATATTACATTAAATACAAATAATGAATATCATAAATGGTCTATTAATAATCCTTATAATAAAGAACTATTTAATTTTTTCAGTCAACTATTTCCAAATGAAATAGTTAGAAAATATTTTATAACAGCATTATCTACATGTTTATCTGGTGAAACTAAAGAAGAAAAATTATATATATTAACTGGTTCTGGTTCTAATGGTAAATCATTAACTATGGATTTAATGTATAATGCATTAGGAGAATATTATATGTCATGTCCTATTACAATTATTACAATGAAACGTGGTAAATCTAATGAAACATCACCAGAAAAAGTACGGATGAAAGGACGTAGATGTGGAGTTTTTCAAGAAACTGATGATGGTGAAAAATTAAATGTTGGTGTTATGAAAGAATTTACAGGTGGTGATAAAATTTTAGTTCGTGACTTATTTAAAAATTCAAATGAAATGATAGAATTTAAACCACAAATGAAATATTTTTTAACATGTAATCAATTACCTACAGTACCATCAAATGATGATGGTACATGGCGACGTTTAAGAGTAATAAATTTTTCTTCAAAATTTACAGATAATCCTGTAAAAGACAATGAATTTAAAATAGATACAAAATTAAAACAAAAAATAGGAAATTGGGGATCAGTATTTATAAGTTACTTAATATATATATATAATACTGAATATAAATCAATAAATTATTTAAAAGAACCTATAGAAGTAATGACAAGCACACAACAATATAAAATGGAAAATGATTATTATACAGAATATTATCGTGATTGTTTAATACTTACTGATAATGAAAATGATATATTAAAAATAGATGTAATATATGATAACTTTAAGCATTGGTATAAAGATAATTATAATAATTTAACAATACCAAAAAAGACAGAATTAATTAAAGAATTAAATAAAATAATTGGTGATAATTATGATAAACAATATTATAAAAAATTATCTTTTAAAATTGATGTTGCAGAGGAAGATAATGATTTAGACTAAAAAAAATTGAAATTAAAATTATATATATGTTTTAAATAATATTTAAATATTAAAAAATGGGTTTAATTGTAGATGAAAATATATTGAAACAATTGTCTGCATTGGGTGCAATAAAAATAATGCACTCTAACAACTCAAATAACTTATTTGTATATACAGATGAATCAAAACCTAATTGTTCATCTAAATCAAATAGTTTTATTAAAGCTACAAAATATTAATTTTATTTAAAAACTTTAAATAATAAATTTTTAAATAATAATATATATATATATTTATATATATAATGAAAAAAAATTTTTATCCATTACCAATAATATATGAAACAACATATAAATATTTAGATGTAAATAAAGATAAAAACCTACGTGAATTAGTAGTAAATAATATTTTTAATATTATAAAAAATAATAATAAATATAATTTATCTGAAGAAGAATTAAAAAAAAAAATTTATAAAAAACTTCATAAATTTATAAAATTAACAAATATAAATTGGTATGATATTAAATACTATGAAAAAGACATAATAAAATTATTTATTTAGTTTTTTATAATTAAAAAATTATTTTATTTAGTTTTCTTTATAATTAAAAAAAATATAATATTTAAAAGTTATTCATTAAATTTTAAATATTATTTATTTATTTTTTATAATTAAAAAATTATTAATTATTTTATTTAGTTTTTTATAATTAAAAAATATAATATTTAAAAGTTTTATTTCTAATAAAATAATTAATTGGAAATAATAAAAATTATATTTTATAAAATTATATTAAATGATAAAAGTTATATTTAATGGGAAATAATTAAAATTATATTTTGTAATAAGTTATATTTAATGATAAAATAATTAAAATTATATTTTGTAATAAGTTATATTTCATGATAAAATAATTAAAATTATATTTTTTAATAAGTTATATTTAATGGGAAATAATAAAAGTTATATTTTATAAAATTATATTTAATGTTAAATAATTAAAATTATATTTTTAATAAGTTATATTTTATAAAATTATAAAAGTTATATTTCATAATGAAATAATTAAAATTATATTTTTTAATAAGTTATATTTAATAGGAAATAATTAAAAGTTATATTTTATAAAATTATATTAAATGATAAAAGTTATATTTCATGATGAAATAATTAAAATTATATTTTTTAATAAGTTATATTTTATGGAAAATAATTAAAAGTTATATTTTATAAAATTATATTAAATGATAAAAGTTATATTTAATGGGGGAATAATTAAAATTATATTTTTTAATAAGTTATATTTAATGGGAAATAATTAAAAGTATTTTATAAAATTATATTAAATGATAAAAGTTATATTTTATAAAATTATATTTTTTAATAAGTTATATTTAATGGGGAATTATTAAAATTATATTTTTTAATAAGTTATATTTTATAAAATTACATTTTTTAATAAGTTATATTTAATGGGAAATAATTAAAATTATATTTTTTAATAAGTTATATTTTATAAAATTATATTTTTTAATAAATTATATTTAATGGAAAATAATTAAAATTATATTTTTTAATAAATTATATTTAATGGAAAATAATTAAAATTATATTTTTTAATAAGTTATATTTTATAAAATTATATTTTTTAATAAGTTATATTTTATAAAATTACATTTTTAAATAAGTTATATTTAATGGGAAATAATTAAAATTATATTTTTTAATAAGTTATATTTTATAAAATTATATTTTTTAATAAGTTATATTTTATAAAATTATATTTTTTAATAAATTATATTTAATGGAAAATAATTAAAATTATATTTTTTAATAAGTTATATTTAATGGGAAATAATTAAAATTATATTAAATGATAAAAGTTATATTTAATGAGAAATAATTAAAATTATATTTTTTAATAAGTTATATTTTATAAAATTATATTAAATGATAAAAGTTATATTTCATGATGAAATAATTAAAATTATATTTTTAAATAAGTTATATTTTAAAAAATTATATTTTTAAATAAGTTATATTTAATGGGAAATAATTAAAATTATATTTTTAAATAAGTTATATTTAATGGGAAATAATTAAAATTATATTTTTAAATAAGTTATATTTAATGGGAAATAATTAAAATTATATTTTTTAATAAGTTATATTAAATGAAAAATAATTAAAATTATATTTTTAATAAGTTATATTTTATAAAATTACATTTTTTAATAAGTTATATTTTAAAAAATTATATTTTTAAATAAGTTATATTTAATGGGAAATAATTAAAAGTTATATTTTATAAAATTATATTAAATGATAAAAGTTATATTTAATGGGGGAATAATTAAAATTATATTTTTAATAAGTTATATTTAATGGAAAATAATTAAAATTATATTAAATGATAAAAGTTATATTTAATGGGAAATAATTAAAATTATATTTTTTAATAAGTTATATTTAATGGGAAATAATTTTTATAATAAAATAATTAAAGTTATATTTTATAAAATTATATTAAATGATAAAAGTTATTCATTAATTTTTTTAATAATATAATTAACACATTCCATATAAAATTTTATATCATTTATATTAGGTAAGTTAATATAATAATCAATATATTTATTAATATATTTAAGAATTATATCTTTTTTATGTTTTAAAAGTGTTTCAGATTCTAAAGGCCATTCATTAGAAAATAATATTAAAATAATATTATTAATAATTATTTTATTAATTTCAATTATATTAATATTATTTAACATCCATGCATCAAAAACATGTATAATAATATATAAATTTATATCATTAATATTTTTATTAATCCATATATTTAAATCTTCAATAGTATTAATGTTATATGATTTTAATAAAAATTCGGAATTTATTATTATAGGTAATTTAAATGATGTATTATCCTGCATATTTAAGTTATTTAAATATTTAAATTTTTCACTATAATTAATTTTATTATCATTAATAAAACGTTTCATTTAATACATAATTATAGAAAATAATTAAAGAAAAATTTTTTATTAAAATAAATATGAATAATTTATTAAATGATGAGGATTTAAGTGATGAAAATATAGAGAGTGAAAGTATATCAAGTGATGAAAATATAAATATAGAAGAACAAAATTTAGATTTAAATAATAATATAATAAAAAATTATAATATTATATATAAATTAGGTCATGGGTCATATTCTATAGTATGGTTAGTTTATAATGTTATAAATGATACTTTTTATGCTTTAAAAGTTCAAAATCCAAAGGAATATAAAGTTGGACTTGAAGAAATAAATTTCGTTAAAAAATTACCAACAAAACCAAATGTTTTTAATAATTTAATAGAATATTTTGTAGAAGAAAATAATAATAAAAAATATTTATGTTCTATATGGGATTTACATTTTGGTAGTTTAGATAATTTAATACGAAATGGAAAGTATAATAATGGATTACCAATAAATTTAATAAAAAAAATAATGAATCAATTAATTATAGGAATTAATATATTACATACTAATTATAAAGTATTTCATGGAGATATTAAAACAGATAATATATTAATAAAAGGAATAAATCCAAAAGATGAATATATAATAAATAAATATAAAGAACAAAATTTTATGGATAAATATAAAAAGGAATTAAATAATTTAACATTAAATAAAAAACAAAGATTTAAATTAAGAAAAAAAATTCATAATGAAATAATGAATAATATAGATATAGATATTAAAATAAATAATTATGATGTTGAATTTAATGATATAAATATATGTATTGCTGATTTTGGTACTTTTTGTGATGAAGAACAACATTATGATACTCCATTTGGAACTAGATATTATCAAGCACCTGAAATATTATTAATGGGTTCTTGTTCTTATGAAGTAGATATCTGGGCTTTAGGTTGTACATTTTATGAATTATTAAGTGGTCAAATATTATTTAATCCAATAAAAGATAAAAATTATGATCGTACATATTATCATTTATGTTTAATTAATGATACCTGTGGAAAATTTCCATTAGATTTTTTAAAATTAACTAAATATTATAAAAAATATTTTACAAATGATGGTAATATTATTGATTATAATACACAAGAAGATAGATTAACTAGAAAATTAAATAATATAAATTTTAATATTGATAGTAATAATTATAATATATGTAAAAATATATTAATTAATACTTTACATATTAATAAAAAAAAAAGATGTAAGTTAGTTAATATTTTAGAAGATATAAATAAATTAGTTTAATATATTTTTTACTTTAATATAATTTGTATAATATTCACTATTTTTATTTATAAATAAATAATCAGCATCGGGACCATTATTACATATAATTTCAATAAATTCAAAATCTAAATCTAATATAAATGGTAATAAAGTATTTACTTTAGGTGCATTTTCATTATAATCATGATGTTGTATTTCTACAATTAAAAAATCTGTATGTTTAATAATTTCGGGACTACCTTTTATAATATCATATTCTGCACCTTGAACATCCATTTTTATTAAATTAGGTAAATTAAAATCTAATGTATTAACAACTGTAGATAATTTTAATGTTTTTCTTGATGTTTTTGTATTTTCATTATGAAATTCAATAGATTTAACATGTCCAATTTCTTTATAATAACTATTACCACCAATATTATCAGGATGTTCATAAAAATCAACAGTTTTATTATCTTCATCACTTAAAACACCAATAAAATGTTTATGATCATTATAAAATATTCTATTATATTCATAAGCATCAAATAAATATATTATACTTTCAGGAAATACCATTTTAGCGAAATTTGTCCAATGTAATACCGCTGAACCTATATCATATATATATTTTGGATAAAAATTATAATCATTTTTTAATTTTATTAATACCGATAGATGAATCTTCGGCATTAATTGTATATTATTATATATATTTGATGCTTTTGAATATATTAGGTCTAATGTTGCTAAGTCATTTATCATTAATATATATATATAAATATTATTTAAATATTATTTAATTAAAAAAAATTGATTTAAAAACTTAATATAATACAAATTATTAATATTAATAAAAATGATTGTAATAAAAAGAAATAAAGAATCAGAACCAGTATATTTTGATAAAATAACACATAGAATAAAAAATTTAATAAATCCTGTAGAATTACAAAATATAGTATTACCATATATGGATATATCAAAAGAAATAATATTAGATCCTGTATTAGTAGCTCAAAAAGTTGTAGCTAGTATATATTCAGGAATAACTACAGAAATATTAGATATTGAAGCTGCGGAAATATGTATAAATTTATCAACAATAAATCCAAGTTATGCATATTTAGGAGGAAGGATATTAATATCAAATTTACAAAAAAAATTAAAAAATAAAACATTTTTAGATAAAATAAAACAAATAGCAAATGAAACAGAATTAATAGATAAAGAGTTTTTAAGTTTTGTAATAAGAAATGAAGAATATTTAAATAATATAATAGATTATAATCGTGATTATTTATATGATTATTTTGGTTATAAGACTTTAGAAAAAGCATATTTAATAAAAGTAAATAATATAGTTTATGAAACACCACAAGATTTATTATTACGTGTAGCAATAACATTAAATTATAATGATTTAAAATTAATAAAAGAAACATATGATTATATGTCATTAGGATATTATATACATGCAAGTCCTACATTATTTAATTCAGGAACAGTAAATCCACAGTTATCATCATGTTTTTTATTAGGTACAAATGATTCATTAGATTGTATAAGTGAAACATGGAATTCATGTGCACAAATATCAAAATGGGCAGGTGGAATTGGATTACATGTATCTAATATAAGATCAAAAAATAGTTTAATAAAAAGTACTAATGGATTATCAAATGGATTAGTACCATTTTTACAAGTATTTAATTATATAGCAAGATGGATAGATCAAGGTGGAAGGCGTCCAGGATCTATAGCTATATATTTAGAACCACATCATCCTGATATTTTTGAATTTTTAGATTTAAGAAAAAATTTTGGTGCTGAAACAGAACGTGCAAGGGATCTTTTTTATGCATTATGGATTTCAGATTTATTCATGAAACAAGTTGAAAATGATGATGAATGGTATTTATTAAATCCAAATACATGTCCAGGGTTATGTGATGTTTATGGAGATGAATATGAAAAATTATATTGGAAATATGTTAAAGAAAATAATTATAAAACAAAAATTAAAGCAAGACAATTATGGATGGTTATATTAGATACACAAATAGAAACAGGAATGCCATATATAGGTTTTAAAGATCATATAAATAAAAAATGTAATCAAAAAAATTTAGGAACTATAAAATCATCAAATTTATGTCATGAAATAACTCAGTTTTCTAATCATGATGAATATGGTGTATGTAATTTAGCTTCTATTTCATTAAAATCATTTATTAAACCATATATATTTAATAAAAATGATAAATGGAAAGTTTATTCTAAATTAAATTGTAAATATTGTAATTATACTAAAGACTTTTTAAAATATAATAATGTTATTTTTGATGAAATTTTAAATTTTGAGTTACCTAAAGGATCTACATATCCACAAATATTTATTAATGATGATCTTATTGGTGGATGGAATGAATTATATAAATTTACAGCTGCAACATTTGATTATGACAAATTATATAATGTAGCATATATAGCAACCAAAAATTTAAATAGAGTAATAGATATAAATTATTATCCAATTATACAATCCAAAATATCAAATTTTAAACATAGACCAATAGGATTAGGTATTCAAGGATTAGCTGATACATTAGTATTAATGAAAATAAAGTTTGATTCAGAAGAATCATTAGAATTTAATGAAAAAATAATGGAAACAATATATTTAGCATCTGTAACAGCCTCAAATGATTTAGCATTAGAAAGATATGAAGATATGAAATTATTAATAAATCATTTAAATGTAAATAAAATAGATTATCCTGAGTATTATGATAAAAATTATAATTTAATAAATATAGAAATAAATAAATTATATCATAAATTAAGTCCAAATAAATATGAATTAACACTAGATATTAATAAAACTATAATCGGTGCATATTCTACATTTGAAGGTTCACCATTATCAGAAGGTAAATTCCAATTTGATTTATGGAATAAAGAACCAAAATATTATAAAGAAAAATGGGATATTTTACGTGAAAAAGTGAAAAAATATGGAATAAGAAATAGTTTATTAACAGCATTAATGCCAACAGCTTCAACTAGTCAAATATTAGGAAATAATGAATGTTTTGAATTTTTTACAAATAATATTTATACAAGAAAAACACAGGCAGGAGATTTTGTATTAGTAAATAAATATTTAGTAAATGATTTAATAAAAATAAATATATGGTCTCAAGAGTTAAAAAATAAAATTATATATTATAATGGTTCTATTCAAGATATAAATGAAATACCAACTAATATAAAAGAATTATATAAAAATATATGGGAAATTAAACAAGTATGGGTATTAAATAATGCATTTAAAAGATCACCATATGTAGATCAAGCACAATCAATGAATATATTTATAGCAAAACCAGATTATCAACGTTTAAATTCATCACATTTTTGGGCTTGGCATAATGGATTAAAAACAGGAATGTATTATTTACGTACACGTCCAGCCGCTAATCCTATTAAATTTACAATTGATCCTAATTTAGAAAAATCCTGTGATGTTTGTTCTGCATAAAATAAAAATTAATATTTAAAAAAATGTTAATAATTATAATAAATGGCATCATTAACACATAAAAAAAAACATGTTAAAAAAAAAATTAATGAATTTGTTATAAAAATAGATTCTGAAAATCAAGAATATGCGGAAGTTATTGGTCCTAAAGGAAATACACGTTTTGAAGTAAAATTAATTAAAAATAATGAATTAATAAATGTAAAATTAAGAGGTGCATTAGCAAAAGGACCAAAAAAACAAAGAATTGAAAAAAAAGATATTGTTTTATTACATCCAGATGTATCAACAACTGATAATGATAAATATTATATAATTCATAAATATTCTGTAGATGATATTAAAAGATTACAAAAAATGGGTGAATTACAACAATTTAATATGGATAATGATAAAGTAATAGTAATATATGAAGATGATGTATTACAAAAAAAAATAGATGATATAAAAATAGATGATAATTTTATAGATAATATTTAATTAGAAAGATTATAAAAAAAATGATTAATATAATCATATATTTTATTATTATTATAAATTTTATTATAAAAATGATTTTTATTAATACCTATATTTAATAAAATTTTATTTTTTTGTTTATTTAAATTATTAGCATAATTTCTAATATATTCACTAAATTTATATTCAGAATTATTTATTTTATTAAATAATAATTTTACAAGTGTTTTTGATTTAACATTTTCATTCAATATTTTACTTTCTAAATACCAAAAACACCATGCTAAACAAAAACCACCTATATCTCCTGACTTTATATTACTATTATTTGTTTCATCTGATACACTTTGAAATCCATTAGAATTCATAAAATATTTAGGTTTATAATATTTAAAATTGGTATTCCATGTTAATTCTTCTTCTAAAATTTTATCTAAATTATCATTTTTAAAATATCCATATGGTTCAAATCTTTCAATAATCATATTTTTAAAGTCATAAATAATAATATTAGCATGATATGAACCATGATAATTAATAGATAAAAACAAAAATCCAAATCTTTTATTAATAGTTGAATATTTATTTTTATGAATATTAATTAAAATATTAAGATTTGAATGAATAAAAAAATTATTACTAAGATCATCATAATAAATAATCCATGGATATATTTGATTTGGTATACTAAAAAAGTTAATATTATCAATTGTTAAATTATAATTAATATTATTATTATTTAACATGGGTAAATATAAATTATTATATTTATTATATATACATATTGTAAATAATAATATATCTATTGGTAAATTACTAAATAAATTATATCTTGCATATTTATATTTTTTTGTAATAACATAATTTTTTTTTATATTATAATTAGGTAGTGATTTATATAAATTAATCCATTTTATATAATTATCATATAAATTATTTTCTTTTAGTAATTCTTCTTTTTTATTTAAATAATTAATAATTTTATTAGTTAATTTTAAGTTAATATGAATATTATTATCAATAATAATTTTAGAGTATATATTAAAGTTAAGATTAAGTATAATTTCTAATGGTGATAGTTTAAATATATTAACTTGATGCCATGAATTAGAATTTTTAAATTTATTTAAAATTTTAATTGTAAAACTATCATCAATAAAATCATTTATTCTATTAATAAGAATAATATGTATAATATTATTTAAATAAAAATTATTCTGTTTTTTATAGTATTTATTATCAGTTTTTAATATATAATTAATTAATAATTCAATAACATTAATATCTACAGAATGTTCTATACATATATCAATAATTGATTTTCTTGTTCTACTATCAAACATATCAAAAATAAATTTCCTTTCAATTAAATATTTTATAATATTATTATTTGGTCTATATTGAATAATATAATGTATAAAATTACTATAAATATAACCTAAATAATTTATTTTCTTATTAGTATATAAATTAAATATATTAATTAATTCATTTTCATTAATATTATTATTTCTAATTAAACTGTATAATATAAGATTAAAATTTTTAATAAATGGAAATTTTAATAAAACTAAAATATTTTTATAACTAGTTTTATATAATAATTCTTTTAAAATATTATTATTTAATAAATATTTCCATTTTATATTATTATTATATTTTTTTATTAATTTAATAATATCATTTATATCTAAAAAATCAACAAATGTATAATCATCTATATTTTTATTATATATATATTCATTATAATTTTCTATTAAATAATATAATATTTTAAAATTTTTATCATGTGCCGCTAAATGTATACCATTTAAATTATAGTTATTTTCAATATATATTGGAAATCTAATTAATTTTAATCCTTCTAAATTATTTAATAGTATTAAATAATGAAATAAATAATTATTATTATATAATGGTTTATTTATATTATAATTATTTAAATCTTTAATTTTCTTAATATTAATTATTTTATTATAATTAATTTTCATTATAATAATTATTATAATAATTATTTTAATATATAATATTATAATATATATGTCAGAAAGTATAGATTACTTAAAAATACTAAAAAAAATACCTTTAATTATTAGTCAGGTTCTTCTAATTCATTAATAGGTAATGGAATATGTAATGGTGAAGAAGTTTATTTTAAAATATTTACTAATAGTAAATCATTAGGATTATTATATGAAAAACAAGTATATGAACATTTAAAGTTAACTCTAACTGATACAGATATAGCACATTTTTTTGTTAAACCATTATATACATTTGAATTAAAATATCCATCAACAAGTAGTACACTTAATAATATAATTGGAAAATTAATAAAAACAAAACGTTTAGACAATGTTACAACAATATATGGTATTATAACAAAAAATCATTCAGGAACAAATTTAAATGATATAATAATATATTTATTAAATAATTTATCAGTAAATTTAATATACATATTATTTTTTAATTTATTATATATGATATATCTATTAAATATTAAATTAAACTTATATCATAATGATTTACATTTTAATAATATTATTTTTGTAGAAGAAGAACAAACAATTAATTATAATTTTAATGATATTAAATTTACAAACAAAAATAATTATACATTACGTGTTTATGATTATGATTATTCATATTATGAATCATTAGGAAATAATCCAATGATTATTGATGAATTATGTTTAGAAATATATGGTGTATGTAATAAAAAAACAAATAAAGATCTCTGGACATTAATTGTTAGTACAATTTTATTATTAAAAAATGATACATTAAATACAACTACAAAAGGTGTACTAAAAAAAATAATAAAAATATTAACTAATAATATGAATGATACAGAATTAGATATTATTATAGATATAATATTAAATATAGACGGTATACATAAACATAGATTATGTGATATAGATATAATAAAAAAAATATATACAGAAACATGTGGTAATGATATAAAATCATTAAAAATAGAAGAAATAATAAATTTATATTATAATACTTTTATAATATCAGATGTAAAACGAACACAACAAAAATATTTAAAATATAAAACAAAATATTACATGATGAAAAAATTATTTTAAAAAATAATTATTATGTTAATAATATAAATGGAAAAATATGGTGTCTGTAAATTTAATAATATAATGGGGATAACATGTTATATGAATTCAATATTACATATTTTACAACAAATACCAATTTTTGTTAAATATATAATAAATTTATCAAATTTAAATAATAATCATATAATTTATGAATTAAATAATATATTAATAATAAGTCATACAAATGAAGATCAAATAATAACACCAAATAATTTTAAAAATAAAATTGGTAAAATTAATAATATATGGAATGAATTTAATCAACAAGATTCACAAGAATTTTTAAATTTTTTAATATCACAGATAGTAGAAGAACAAGGTAGAAAATGTAAATTTATATAAAATTATAAAAATATAGAATTAAATAAAAAAGTTAATAAAAAGATAATATTAGAAAAATTGATAGGATATAAAAGTTATTATAATTATAAATTAACTGAATATTCATATTTAAAAGAAATATTTTATGGATTAATAAAAAATGAAAAGATTTGTAGTTGTTGTAATACAAAAACTTTTAATTATGATTCATATATAACATTACCATTATCAATAAATAATAATATTAATGATATATATGAATGTTTTAATTTATTAATAATAAAAGAAAAATTAGATAATAATAATAAATTAGATTGTAAATTTTGTGGTAAAATTAATAATGGATATACACAATCATTATTATGGAAAACACCTAAAATTTTAATAATTCATTTAAAAAGATTTGATATTAATTTTAATAAAATAAATAAAAATATATCTTATCCAATAGAAAATTTAGATTTATTAAAATATTTTGATATAAATAGTCCATTTAAAGATAATAGTAAATATAATTTACTAGGAATAAATTTACATTATGGAACAACAAATTATGGACATTATACATCAATAATAAAAAATATGTATAATAAAAAGTGGTGTTTATATAATGATCATAACGAAGTATTAATAATAAATGAAAATAATTTAGTAAATGAGAATTCATATTTATTATTTTATGAGTTAATTAGTTAATATAAATTAATAAATAATTACTAATATAATTTATTTTATAATTAAAATCAGCAAATTCTTCAATATCATAATTATAAGGTAATTTAAAATAAATTAAAATATTTTTATTTTTATTTTTAATAGTTTTAATAATATCATATAAACTATTATCATCAATTTTAATTTTAATTTTTTTTTTATCTTTATAACCAGGTCCGCCCCATGGTGGATCAAAAAAGATAATATCATAATCAATATTTAATTTATTAATACAATTATCATTAATAATAGTAACATTATTAATATTATAACATTCTAAATTATTTTTTAATATATTATACCTAATTTCATTAATTTCAATAGATATAATATTTTTAAAAAATTTAGCAAATGAAATAGTATTACCACCAATACTAGCCATAGCATCAATTAATATTTTATCATTATTATTATTATTATCATTTAAAATAATATTAGATATAATTTCAGCATCATCAGGTAAAGTAATAGACCATAAACCTTCAATATCATATTTTAAATTATTATAATTTTCATTAAATGGAAAAATTTTATTCATTTTATATATTAATTATATTTAAATTTTTATTATTTAAATATAATCTTTATTAATATGAATATTTATGGAGCAATAGGATATACATTATTAAAAAATAATAAAACTAAAAATAAAGTAATAATATTAGCTGATATGCATGATAAATTAGATTTATGTAATAATCCAATATTAATTACAGAATGGTTTAAAAAAAAAATAAATTCAAGTATAATATTATTAGAAGAAGTACCCCGTGAAGAAGTAAAATTAGAAGAATTATGGACAGAATCAATACATACAAATTTATTAAAAAATTTATTTTTAAATAATAAAGATATAATAAAACCTATAGATATAAGACCATTAATAATATTATTTAGTTTAGAATATTATAAAGATAGTATTAATATAACATTAAGTGAATATTTAAATAAAATAGATTTATTTTTTAAATTTGAAAATGAATATATAAAAAATAAAGTGTCATGTTTTTCAGAATCATTAATATTAAATACATTATTAGGAAATCATTTTTATAAATTAAAGTATATAAATTATTATATATTTTTAGAAAAATACAAAGATAAATTAAATAAATTATTAATAGATATTTATGATCCAGAGTTATATTATGATTTTGATAATTTAATAAATAATATAATGGAGTGGTATATATGTGCTAATGTTATATTATTTGAAAATAAATCAATAATAATACATACAGGTTTATTACATTCAGAAAAAGTAGTAGATTTATTAGTAAATAGTTATGATTATTCAATAATTTATACAATAGGAATAAATAAAATACAAGAACTAGATGATAAAAATTATGGATGTGTAAAAATTCCAGAAATAATAGATAAAAATTTTTAAATATTATTATATAATAATATTTAATGAAATATAATAAATTAAAACTTACAGATAATATAAAAAATATAAAAGAAATTTTTAATAGTCATATAAAAAAAAATATTTTGAAATATCAAATAATGATATATTATTACAAATTTTATGTGATGAATATCAATTTTTAACATGTAGTTTATATTCATTATTTTTTCGTCCACATGTTTCAAATTATACAATACCATATATATCTAATTATAATGATATATTAACAATAAAAAATAATAATACATATATAAATGATTATATATTTTATCCAATAGGAAAATATTATAGATTTGGAATAAATTCAGCATTTTATTATTTTTATTTAAATATAATTGATAAATTACCAAAAAATTCAGAATCAGTTATTGTTCAAGTAATAGGACCATGGGAAATATATAATAATGAATTACATTTATTTTTTGAATTAGAAAATATATTAGAAAAAACAAATAATTGTAAAGTAAAAACAATATTTTTATTAATAACATATGGTGAGAAAATAAAATATGATAAAGTTATAATAGATAATAATGAAAATTTAAAAAAAGATTATATAATAATAAATTGTGATAATTATAAAAATTTAGATAATATTAAAAATTTTATAGGATCTACAAATAATATATGTGTTGATGTAATAAATTTATATTCAACAAAATCATGTTATAATGAAATAGCAACATTACCATTAAAAATATTATTATATAATAAATTATTAAAATGTTTAAATATAAATGGAAATTTATACATAAATAATAAAACATTTTTATTTTATAAACCAACATTTCAGTTTTTACATACAATTTATAAAAAATTTGAAAATTTTGAAATTTTAAAAAATAATATTGTATTTTTACATTTTGGTATTTTAAAATTTTCTAACTTAAAAAAACCTATTAATAATATATTTTATAAATTAATTACTACATATATTGATTTAGATCCATATTTAGGACAAAACTTTTTACCAAAAAGTAAATATAACTTACTTTTTTGTATTGATTTAGAAAAAAAAATTAATAAACCAAATACAGTTATATTAATTAAATCTATTAATAAAAAAAAAATTTCTAATAAATTTATTAATATCTTTAATAAAGCATATATTAAATATAATAAATTTATTTCAAATTATTATAATAAATATTTATTTGTTAATTCTATTCTTATTAGTAATGATATTAATAAAAAAAAAAAAAATATTAATAATATATTAATTAATAATATTTTTAAATGTATTGAATATTGTAAAAATAATAATATAGAAATTAATGATATTTATAATAATTTAAGTATACCCAATAAATTAGAAATTGTTCAAAAATATTTCCCAAAAAAAAATATTGATTATAATAAATTAGAAATTTCTATTGATTCTAATTTCTCTATTTCTAATACTTTTGATTTAACTAGACTTTCTAAATTAATTATTAATAATAATAAAAATATTAAATATATTATTGATGGTAATAGTAATATAGGGGTTGGTTCTATTGTATTTTCTGAATATTTTAATAAAGTTTTTGCTGTTGAATATATTGAAAATACATTTTTAAAATTAAAAAATAATATTATTATTTATAAATTAAATAATATTATCCCTTTTCATGATGACATTATTAGATTTATGAATGATAATAAACTATTATCTTCTATAAATTTTAATATTAATAATTTTTGTTTATTTTTAGATCCACCATGGAGTGGATATTTTTATAAAGTTGAAAAAAATGTTGATCTTTTTTTAAATAATATAAATATTATTGATCTTATTGTAAAAATGAATATTAAATTTATTTATATTAAAGTTCCTTATAACTTTAATTTCTCTTATTTATATAATAATTTTAATAATATTACTATTTATAAATTTACACAATATTTTATTATATATATTATTAAATAATTATTTATTATTTATTAAATCTTTTATTGATAAATTATTATTATTTCTTATTTTTAATATATTATTATTTAAATTTAAATTATTTATTAATATATTATTTTTATTATTTAATATAATATATAAATGTAAACATGTATTTCTTTCACTATTTTGAATATTTAAATAATTATAATTTAAAAATTGTTTTATATAATATAATGAACAATATGAAAATAAATAATGGTAACAATTATTATTATTATTATTTTGAATTAATAAATAATTATTAATATTATTTATTAATTTTAAATTATTTAACATTAATGTATTATTAAAACTAAAAACACAATGTAATGGTGTATCACCATTATTATTTTTATCTAATAATAGTTCATTTAATTTATTATAATTAATAAATAAATATATAATATTTTTATTAATATATTTATCACTACATATAAAATGTAATATATTATAATTCATATATTCACTTTTTTTTAATAAAATATTTAATGATTTATCATGTAATAATATATATTTTATTATTTCTATTCTATTATATCTTATAACTTGAACTAAAAAATTATATTCTATTAAATTAATACATTCTTCAAATATAATTAATTTTTCTATTATATCCCATTTATTTTCATAAAAATATTTTTGAAATAATAATTTATAATTTATATTATTATATGTTATAATATATTTATTATTTAATAAATATAATAAATTATTATTTATATTTATTAAATATAATTTATTAAAATTTTTATATTGTAATTTTATATATTCATTATATATATTATATTTAATATCTATATTTATATTTAAACTATTAATTATATATTTATATATACTATTTGTTAATATATTTTTATTATTATATAATTCTCTCACTTTATTAAACTTTTTTTTTATTACATTAAATTTATATAAATCCATCTTTATATAATTTTAAATATATTAAATTATAATTTTTAAATATCAATTTTTTTTTAAATAAAATTGAAATATTATTATTTTAATATATTATATTAATATATTTATTTAATAAAATGTCTAAAAATGATTTTGTAAATTTAGCTTTAAATTGTGAATATTTTAATGATTTTAATAAAATGGTTGACTATTATTTAACTGCTATTAAATATAATAATACTACTGCAATGTTTAATTTAGCTTTATATTATGAAAAAACAAATGATATTGAAAAAATGTTAAAATATTATTTAATGGCTTGTGAAAATAAACATTCTAATGCAATGTTTAATTTAGCTTTATATTATGAAAAAATAAATGATATTGAAAAAATGTTACACTATTATTTAATGGCTATTGATAATAATAATAGTAATGCAATGTATGGATTAGGAACATATTATGAAAAAATAAATAATATTGATAATATGTTAAAATATTATTTAATGGCTATTCAATATAAACATATTGAAGCAATGTTTAGTTTAGGTTTATATTATGAAAAAATAAATGATAAAGAAAATATGTTGAAATATTTATTAATGGCAATTGATTATAAACATATTGAAGTTATGTTTTATTTGGGTTATTATTATCAAAAAAATAATGATATTGATAATATGATTAAATATTATACTATGGCTACTGATAATAATCATTCTAATTCAATGAATAATTTAGGAATTTATTATGAAAAAATTAATGATATTGATAATATGTTAAAATATTATTTAATGGGTATTAAATATAATAATAGTTGTTCTATGTTTAATCTTGGATTATATTATGAAAAAATTAATGATATTGATAATATGATTAAATATTATTCTATTGGATGTGATAATTATAATGTTAGTTCTATGTACAATTTAGCTAAATATTATGAAAATAATAATAATAATGAAAAAATGTTACACTATTATTTAATGGCTATTGATAATAATCACGTTGATTCTATGTATAATTTAGCTCTTTATTTTCAAAAAAATAATAATATTGATAATATGAAAAAATATTATATTATGGCTTGTAATCATAATTGTGTTAAATCTATGTATAATTTAGGTATATATTATAAAAATGTTTCTGATTATGATAATATGATTTATTACTTAAAAATTGCTAGTCAAAATAATAATAGTTCCGCAATGTATCAATTAGGTAAATATTATTATTATAATAAAAATTTTGAAGATATGCTTAAATATTATTTAATGGCTGTTGATCTTAAAAATAATAAAGCTATGTATAAATTAGGAGAATATTATAATTTATATTATAATGAAGAAGAATCTTTGAAATATTTCTTATTAGCTGTTAAAAATGATAATCCAAAAGCAATGGTTAGATTAGGTAAATATTATGAATCAAAAAGAGATACAGAAAATATGATAAAATATTATTTAATGGCAATAGAAAAAAATAATTGTTGTGCTATATATAATTTAGGATTATATTATAATACTATAAATGATGTTGATAATATGAAAAAATATTATTTAATGGCTATTAATCATGAAACCCCTGAACCATTAGCAATGTATGATTTAGGTATATATTATAATAATATATATGAATATGATCAAGCTGAAACATATCTATTATTAATGATTGATCATTTTGATAATCATTTAGATAGTGGTTGGGGTGATTTATCATATTTGGAACAACTATCTAATGCAGAATATTTATTAGGTAATTATTATAAACAAAAAAATGAAACTGATAAAATGATTGAATATTATGAATCATCATTAGATCATGATTTTGAAAGTCCAGCTATTTATAAATTATATAATCATTATAGTAAAACAAGTAATATTGATCAAATTATAATTTTAATACAAAATTATTTTGATTGGATTGATGAAAATAATGAAGAACATGTAGAAAAATATATAAAATTAGTTTTAAATGTAGAAAAAAAATTTTTTAATCATATAGTTAATAAATATTATCGTAATAATCAAAATAATATAATATTAACAGGAATAATTATATTTTTAATAGATAAATATATTCCTAATAATAAAACAGTTAATATAATATTAAATACTTCTAATAATTATTCCACTAATAATAAAAAATTATTAATTAATACTTTAATAAAATTATATAAAAATAAATATAAAGTTTATGAATTATTAAAAAAAAATAATATTAATAATCCATTTATTAATAATGAAGAATTTGAATATTATAATAGACAATTAGAATTAAATGAAACACTGGAGGAATGTATAATATGTTTTGATAAAAATAAAATTAAAATTAAATTTAAAAACTGTAATCATGAATTATGTAATGAATGTTTTTTAAAAATGGATAAATGTTATTATAAATGTTAGTTTATTTATTATTTAATTATAAAAAAAAATATGAAATATTTATATATTAAATATATATTATTATAATTATTAATAAATGTTTAGTCAATATAATATTTCATATTCACACTTTTTTTTAGATTGTAAATTATATAATGACTATAAATTAATAAATTCATTAAATATATTACAATCTGATTATAATATAATGTTACAAGCTGTTATTAATAATGGTATTTCACTTAAATATGCTTGTAATGATTTACGTAATAATTATAATATTGTTATTCATGCTGTAACTCAAAATGGTTATGCTTTAGAATATGCGTCAGATGAACTTAAAAATAATTATAATATAGTATTATCAGCAGTCAAAAATAATGGATATGCATTAGGTTATGCATCTATAGAACTTAAAAATAATTATAATATTGTTTATGAAGCAGTAAAATCAAAAGGTTTAACATTAGAATATGCATCAGAAGAATTAAAAAAAAATTATAATATAGTATATACAGCAGTTAAATCAAATGGAAATGCATTAGGTTTTACAACTATAATAAATAAAAATGATTATAAAATAGTATTAGAAGCAGTTACTAATGAGGGTACTTCATTAGAATATGCATCATTAAATTTACAAGATAATTATGATATTGTGTTAATAGCTGTTAAACAATATGGTCAATCATTAGAATATGCATCAAAAAAATTACAAAATAATTATAATATAGTATTAACAGCAGTTAAACATGATGGGGAAGCATTACAATATGCTTCAGAAGAATTACAAAATAATTATAATATAGTATTAGAAGCAGTTAAAAATGATGGTTATGCTTTAATATATGCAAATATAACATTAACTAATAATTATACAATTGTATTAGAAGCAGTTAAAAATAATAATCGTGCCTATTTTAGTGCTTCAATAATATTAAAATATAATTATACAATAGCATTAGAAGCAGTTAAAAATAATTATGATTATTATGATTATTATGATGAAGATATATTATATTATTTACCATTAGATTTTAAAAATGATTATACAATTGTTTTAGAATCAGTAACACGATATGGGTTATCATTACAATATGCAAGTGAAAATTTAAAAAATAATTATGAAATAGTTATGGCAGCTATAACTAATGAACCATGGGCTATAGAGTTTATTTCAGAAGAAAAAAGAAATAATTTTAATATAATATTAAAAACAGTTAAAAAAAATGGTTTATGTTTACAATATGCATCTGAAAACTTAAAAAATAATTATCATATAGTATCAGAAGCATATGATAATAATATAATATCATTAAAACATGCATCAAATGAAATACTAAATAATAAAGTCTTTTTAATTGAGTGATATAATAAAAATAAAAATATAATAAAATTAAATAAATATTTAGAACAATATGATAAATTAGTAAATAATATAATAGATTTAGAATTTATAAAAGAAAATGTAAGTATATTACATTTATTAAAAAATAATATATATATATATTATTATTTATATAATAATAATCATTTTAATATAATATATGATAATGATGAAATAATAGAATATATTAAAAATAAATATAATACTTTAATATTTGCATTAAAAGATATAAATATAGAAAATGAATATAATAATGAAACATTAAAAGAACAAATAAGTAATATATTTAATAAAAAAATAGTAATATTTATTTAAAAAAATTTGAAATTTATATTTTTTATATTATATAAAATATAATAATAAAATGTTTAATTATACATTTAATAATTATTATTATATATTATATGCTATTAAACAAAATAGTTATATATATAATTATGCTTCTCAAAAATTACAAAATAATTATAATATAATATTAGAAACTATTAAACAAAATAATGAATTATATACAATAATTCCATTAAATTATCAATTAAATATTAATATTATTAAAGAATTAACAATAGATTTTAAAATAAATTTATTAAAAAATAAAATAAATAATTATGATATAATATTAAATATTATAAAACAACATGGTATATTATTAGAATTTTTATCAAAAGAATTACAAAATGATTATAATATAGTATTAAATGCTGTTACACAAAATTGTTATTCTATTTTTTTCGCTTCCAAAAAATTACAAAATAATTATAATATTATATTAAAAGCATTAGAAAGTGATTACTTTGGAGACAGTTTTAAACTTTTATCTAATAAATATAAAAATAATTATAATATAGTTTTATTAGCTGTTAAAAAATATGCTTTTTCATTACGTTATACTACACACAAATTACAAAATAATTATAATATTGTTTTTGAAGCTGTTAATAAAAATGGTTATGTATTAGAATATGCATCAAAAAAATTACAAAATAATTATAACATAGTTTTAGCAGCAGTAAAAAGTAATGGTTATGCATTACAATATGCATCAAAAGAATTACAAAATAATAATATAATAGTATTAAATGCAATTAAAACTAATAGTTGTTCTTTAATCTATGCATCAAATGAATTAAAAAATAATCCTAATTTTTTATTAAATATAATAAAAACAAATCCACTTTTATTTCAATATATATCAAATGAATTAAAAAATAATTATAATTTTGTTATTCAAATAGTTAAAATAAAAGGTTATATTTTAGAATATGTATCAACAGATTTACAAAATGAATATAATATAGTATTAGAAGCTGTTAAAACATATGGACTAGCATTACAATATGCATCAGAAAGATTACAAAATAATTATAATATAGTATTAGAAGCTATTAAAAATAATAGTTTAGCTTTAGAATATGCATCAATAAAATTACAAAATAATTATAATATAGTATTTACAGCTGTTTGTAATGTATCATATGGTAATATTATAAAATATGCATCAGAAAGATTACAAAATAATTATAATATAATATATCAATTAATAAAAACTAAAGGATATAACTATTTATATATAAAAGATAATTTTAAAAATAATTATAATATAATATTAAAAGCTATTGAAACAACTTCAGAATGTATTTTTATAAATATACCTAATAATTATAAAAATAATTATAAATTAGCTTTAATTTCAACAAAAAAAAATGCACTAACATTAAAATATATTTCTGAAAATTTAAAAAATAATAAATTATTTTTAATTAAATGTTATAATTATAATAAAGAAACTATAACATTTAATAAATTTATAAAATATATTGATAAACTAGAAAATAATATATTTGATGATATTTTTATAAATAATAATTATGATATTTTACATTTATTAAAAAATAAAATAAATATATATAATTATTTATATACTAATAAAAAATATAATATTATATATAAAAATGAATATATACATGAATATATTAAAAATAAATATAATTATATTATATTATCATTATATGATATTAATATTAATAATGAATATAATGATGAAGATATTAAACAAGAATTTATAAATAGATTTAGTAATTTTAATTTAATATTTTTTAAATAGTAATTATTCAAAAATTAAATTAAATATTAAAACAATAATAGAAACAACAAAATATAATCTTAATTTAGTTTTATTAAAATCAAAAAAGTTTTTAATAATATCCATAAAACTAGATGGATCCGGATCAATTTGTGTTTTACAATATAAACTTTTATCATTAATATGCATAAAATTAAACATCAAAATTGTAGATAATAAACCCGAAACAAATAATATTTCTCTTACATAAGGTATTATATCTAAAACAAAACTTAACATTTTAAAAGGAGGTATACTAGTAATAAAATTAATTGAATTTCCTAAACCATAACATATTAAACTATATTTTAATAAATATTTAATATATTCTAAATTAATAGGAACATTTTTACATTCAAACATAATAGTAAAATATTTATATCCAATTATACTTGCTAAAATCATAGGTATTTTTATAAATTTATTTAAATCAAAATATATTGACACTAATGTTACTACTATTGGTAATAATAAAAAAAAATTATAAGGTTTAAATTCTGGGGTATTAGGTAATGGTTTAATTATATTTGTTGTTTTCATAGTATTAAACATAATACCACCTGATATTGAACCAATTGTTGTAAATATTGGTAACATTAACCAATCAATATCACTTGAATAATTTAAATTATTAGCACGTGTATAAAATTGCCCAAAGGGTATAAATGGTATAAAATCCATTATATATATATATTATTAGATAATTTTTATAATAAATAAAAAATATATAATAATATTATAATGAATAAAAAATTTATATTTAATGAAAATGATTATTTATCTAATGATGGAATGTTAACATCAATTTGGGGTCCACCTTTATGGCATATATTACATACTATTAGTTTTAATTATCCTAATAAACCTACTGAAAAACAAAAAAAATATTATTATAAATTTTATAATAATTTAAAAAATATATTACCATGTAAATATTGTAGAGATAATTTAATGGAAAATTTAAAAAAAAATCCATTAACATTTGAAGATCTGGAAAATAGAGATAAATTAAGTAGATGGGTTTATAATTTACATGAACTTGTTAATACTATGTTAAATAAAAAATCAAATTTAACTTTTGAAGATGTTAGAGAAAGATATGAACATTTTAGATCTAGATGTTTAACTAATTTAAATTCTAATGTTGAAACTGGTTGTGTTATTCCTATGTATGGTATTAAATCAAAATGTATTCTTAATATTGTTCCTAATGATGAACGTAAAATATCATTGAAAATTGATCCAAAATGTTTAAAAAAAAAATAAATTAAATTCTATTTTAATAAAATATTTAACATTTTTATATTTTTATCCATATGTAATTTAAAATTTGTTAATGTTTCTTTTATTTCTTTTATTTCATTATCATTATTATTATTATTATTATTATTATTATTACTACCACCATTTAAAATAAAATTATTATCAATTTCTGAATTTAATTTAATAATTTTATTATTAATTTTTTTTAAATATTTTAATTTTAAATAATTTGATTCATCATTATTAACTAAATAATAAGTTAAATTATTATAATTCATTATTTTGTTTTCAATATTTTTAAATTTAATATTATAATTCATTATTATATATTATATAATAATGGAAAATAAAATAATATATCAAGATATTAAACTATTATTTAATAATTATATGAAATTTATACCAAATGAAAAATATACAAGAATAGAAAATATTAATGCAATTATTAGATTTACTATTTATATTACTATATTTATTTTAATATCTAAAAATTATAATTATATAATTATTTCTAAAATATTATTTATTATTACATTAATATTATTTTTAACTAATAATATTGATACATATGATAATATTTCACTTTCTAATTTAAATTGTGAATTACCTACTGATAATAATCCTTTTATGAATTATACCATTGGTGATTTAATTGATAAAAAAGTTAAAAAACAAGCCTGTAAATATGATGAAGTTAAAAATATTATTAACAAAAAATTTAGAAAAAATATTTATTCTGATTTATCTCAATTATGGGGTAAATTTATTTCTGATCGTAATTTTTATACTATGCCTAATACTAATATTGTTAATGATCAAACTAATTTCGCATTATGGTGTTATCAAAATATTAAATAAATATTTTCTCTAATTCAGACAAAATTTCACCTTTTAGTCTGTCATCACTACTTTCATTAATGTTTTTTAAAATTCTAAGTAAAGTTTGTGGGTCTTGAGATTTGGTATTTATATATTCATTTAATTCTACTCCTATTAAATCTCTTATATATGCATCATTATCTAATTTCATTTTTAACTGATTTATTACATTTTATAATTTATTTAAATACATAGTATTTAAAGATAATTTTACCACTTTTGAATTAAGTAAATTAATTAAATTATTTTGTTTTAAATAATTTTGATAAAGTGTTAATAATAATTTATTAACATATACAGGATTTAATTTTTCAGTTCCACCATTTAATATTAAATTATTTAAATTTTTTAATTTAATATTAATTTTATTTAAATATTTTTTTTTTAGTTTTTCATATTCTTTATTATTTAAGTTTACATTTAAACTATTATATTTATTAATTTTATATTCTAATTTTTCTAACTCTATATCAATATTCATTATTATATGTTATATTAACTTTTTATAAATTTATTAACCCCATAGGAACCCCTTTTTTCCTTCAGTTAATATTTTCTTTAGTTGGTTCCTTATATTTATAACAGTATCGGTATTTGGATCTAACTCTGATATTTGACGTAAAAAATCATTAAAATAGTTTGGTGATCCAGATATTATTCCTTCCACTTTAGTCCTTAAATCTGTTCTTTCATTATCAGCATATCTTATATAATTTATTAATTTAGAATCTCCTAATTGTGGTATTGTATTTTGCTGCTGAATTAAATATTCCTTAAACTCATCATAGTCCTTAAATAAATCCTTATACCCTTTAAATATTCTATATATTTCCTGAAACATTTGTTTGAATGATTTTTCCGAATCTATGTCTTTTAATTTATCAAATTCTAATTCATTAAATTTATTTATAAGTGTAGTCAATTTTGAATCAAATTCTGTAATCCTTGGGTTTATTTGTTTCATAATATTAGACTCCTGTTTATATAGTTGTTCAAAGATTGATATTATTTTATTATTATCTGTTGTACTATCTATTCCTTTGGATTTGAATAAGTCTGGTAACTGTTCAAAATATGTATTTGTTTGTTTAAATTTTTCAATTTCTTTTTGTTGTTGTTGATATGTTGCTTTAATTTCTTCTAATTCTTTTTTTAGTTTTTTTATTTCTTCAGATTCTGTTAATTTTTGAACACTGTTATTTAAAGTGGCTATTAATTCTTTATTTCCTTTTAATTCTGTATCTAATTTGGTTATTCTGTCATTAACCTCACTTTGTTGTTGTTGTTGTTGTAATTGTTGTTGTTGTTGTTGTTGTTGTTGTAATTGTTGTTGTTGTTGTTGTTGTTGTTGTTGTTGTTGTTGTTGTTGTAATTGTTGTTGTAATGCCTTTATTTTATTTAACTCCGTATTAAATTCTTTTAAAGTCATAGAGTAAGATTCAGTTGTTTTATTATAGTCTGTAAGTTGTGTTTGGACTACTTTTTCCATTTTTGTAACTTTTTCACTTAATGTTTTATAATTAGATATATCACTTTGTAAGGTAGTAATTAAATTAGTTACCTCTGTGTTATTGGTTTGGTGGTTCCGTAATATGCCATCTAGTTTGTTTTTTAAATCTACTTCAGTACTAGAAATTTTTAATTCTTGTGCATTAATTTTATCACTTAATTCTTTTAGTTTTTTAATATTTTGGTCATACTGTATTAATTTGTCTGATAATTTTGTAGTTATTATATCTTCAACATTTTTATGTAATTTATCTACTATAGTAGTAAATTCTTTAATTTGTTGGTCATGGGCTGCTTTATAAGTTGTTATATCTGTTCTTAAACTATCAATATTTTGTTGTGTTGAATTTCCTGTTCTAGTTTGTTTTATAAATGTGTCTAACTCTTCCTTTTGAGTAGTTTTAAAAGTTTCAATACTTGATTTTAAATTATCTAGTTCTTGTTTTATGTTTAGTGGTAATAATGCATTAAATTTTGTTTCTAAATCTTGAGTTTTCCTTTCAATTTCAGATTTAATTTGTATTATATCAGTTATTTTTTTATTTAATTCATCTGCTTCGTTTTTACTATTTGTATTTGTTATTTTTTCTTCTAAATCTTTAATTTTTAAATTTATTTTTTCTAAGTTTTGTTTATATGTACTAAAATCTTGTGTTACTTTAATATGTGATTGTAAATTTTTAATTTTATTTATAATTTCTATATTTAAATTTTTTATAATATTATCTAGTTCCTGTTTACTAATACTATTAACTTTATTTTGTTTAATAGTTTCTAATTCAGATTTAAATTTTAGTATTATTTTTTCTAATTTATTAATATGAATTTTATTAACAGATAAATTATCAACTTTTAATTTAAGTGAACTTACTTTTCTATTTTGTTCTAAATTATTAGTACTTATTAAATCTTTTAATGTTTTTAGTAATTCAATGTCTTGAATTGTACCGCCTTTTAGTATTAAATTATTTAATTTAATATTAATTTTATTAAAATATTTTTTTTTTAAATTAATAATATTTTCATTATTATTACTTAACTTATCATTTAAAATATTATATTTATCTATTTTTAACTTTAATTTTATTATTTCATTTTTAATACTCATTATATATTATAATGATAAAACAAATTTACTAAAAACTATTATTATCTTCTCCTTCTAGGTGATGATGATGATGATGATGGTGATGGTGATGATGGTGCTGGTGGTGGTGCTACTGGTTGTTGTTGTTGTGTTGATACTGATTGTTGTGCTGGTGGTGGTGCTACTGGTTGTTGTTTTTGTGTTGATACTGATTGTTGTGCTGGTGGTGGTGCTACTGGTTGTTGTTTTTGTGTTGATACTGATTGTTGTGCTGGTGGTGGGGGGACTGGTTGTTGTTGTTGTGTTGATACTGATTGTTGTGCTGATGGTGGTGGGACTGATTGTTGTTGTTGTTGTGTTGATACTGATTGTTGTGCTGATGGTGGTGTGACTGATTGTTGTTGTTGTGTTGATACTGATTGTTGTGCTGGTGGTGGGGGGACTGATTGTTGTTGTGATGCTATAGGTTGTTGTTGCATAGTTTTAATTTTAGCATCCATTTCACTTAATAATTGTTTCATTTTAACAATTTCAGCATTGTTTTCAGTTTTATATTTTTCAAAATCTTCCTTAATCATAAATTTTTGATTATTGGAAGAAACTTCAACTTTAAATTTATCTAACTCAGATTTATGTTCAGAAAGTTTAGATTGAATATATTGTTCTATCTCAGATTTTAATTTAGGCATAAGTGTTATTTTAATTTCACTTAATTCTTGTTTTATTGATTCAATAGATGATGTTGGTGTAGATGTAGTTGATGTAGTTGATGTAGTTGGTAAACTCTTGATTTTTGTTTCAAAGTCTTGTACCATTTGTTTTATTTGATCATTAATTTTTTGAACTGCATTAGTAAGTTTTGTATCAAAATCAGTTTTAATTGTAGTTATATCTATTGTTGTAGTACCTGTTGTAGTATTTGATGATGGTTGTTGTTTAATTTTTGCTTCTAATTCATTTTGAAGTATTTGAATTGCTTTACTTATTTCTGTTTTAATTGTACTCATATCTATTGTAGTAGTAGTAGTAGTAGTACTGGTAGGATTGTTTGTAGTAGATATGGGTGTAGTAGTAGTAGTAGTAGTGCTAGTACGTTGTGTAGAACTAGTATTATTTTTGTTAATTAGAGTTTCTAAAGAATTAACTTTTTGTGTTAAAGATAAGAGTTTTGTTTCTAATGTTGTTAATGAGTCAATTTTAACAGAAATATCACGTATTTTTTGATTTATTTGTATATTATTAGATGTAAGTGTATTAAGTTGTTGTGTATGTTGTTTATGTTGTTTATGTTGTTTATCCATTAAATCACTTTTTTTAGAAACAGCCGTCTGTGTAGTTAAAAATAATTTTCTTAATTGATCTAATGCTTGGCGTTGTGCATCTGTTTGTCCACCACTTAAAATAAAATTATTTAAATTTTTTAATTTAATATTAATTTTATTTAAATATTTTTTTTTTAAATTAATAAAGTCAGTATTATTATAAGAAACATTAACATAATTATTATATTTATCAATTTTATCTTTTAATTCTATAATTTCATTTTCAATATTCATTATATATAATATAATAATAAAAAAAAAATAATAAATTATATAAAATTTATACTATTTATATCGTAAATATTATATAATATTATTTTATATGATAAAAAATAAATATGTAGAAAAAAAAAAGATTATGGATTTTACACCAGGTTATTGGATATATGATACAAATAAAAATATTGATAATGAAAATAAATTATTAAAATCTAAATTAATTTCAAAAGATAAAACAAATATTATGTTAAACTCTAAATTTAAACCAAATGATTATAATGTTTTATATTTCAATAATAATAATAATAATGATAATAATGATAATTACTATTATAATATTAATAACCAACCAGGGCGTGGTTTTGGTGATTTAAATATTTCTAATAATATAAGAAATAGTAATTCATCTAGATATGATTATAAAGATTATAAAATAAATATAGAAGCACAACAATTTTTTGACTATCAATTTAATTATTTAGATAAAAACTTTCAAAATCCTGATAATATTATATTGCCTTTTCCACGTGGAGGTGATTTTACTAGAAAAACAGTACAAAATATAGTAAAAAAAAATAGTAAATTAGAATTTATATATTAAATAATTTAAAATAATATATTAAATAGTAAAATATATGGAACTAACAAATTTATTAATTAATAAAAATGAATATGAAAAATTATTTAAAGTAAAATTAAATTATAATTTTCCATCATTAAAAATAGATAAAGATGGAATATTTACGGGTGAAATAAATAATTATGATAAATATGATAAATTTAAGTTAGTAAATAATAATTATGAATATAATTTATTAAATCCAGATATAGAAATAGAGAGATTTATAATAGAAAATAAAATAAAACAAATAAAAATTGATTTAAAACAAAATATAGTAGAACCATTACAAAATCATAGTTGTTTTATATATCCTGAAATAATAAGAAAAAATAATATAATATATGATACATTATATTTAACAAATTATTTATTAAAACATATTTATTATATAATTATGACAATGATAATATATAATACAAATGAAGAAATGATAAAACAAAATACATTTTTAATTAGTTTAAAAGAAGTAAATGGATTTTATAAAATAAAAAATATAATAGATGATAATAAATTTATTAGATTAATATATTTAGTAAAAAAATTTATTAATGAATATAATTTAAAGAAAAAACAATTAAAAATAAAAACAGAATATTATAAATTAAAAGAACAAAATGGGGTTATGCATATATCTATAACATATGAAGATATTAAATTTAGTTATGAAAACAGTATAATAAATTTTGAAAAATTAAAAGGGAAAATAAATATTGTATATATAAAAGATAATGAAATATTAACAACACCATCATATACAATATATTTTATAAAGTTTTTTAATAAATATTATGATAATATAAAAACAATATTTCCTATATTTAATCGTTTAGAAAATATATATCGTTTAATATGTTTAAATACTATATTAGATGATTTTAATATAGAAACCAGAATAGATAATACTATTTATATTGATACATATGTAAGTAATATTTTATGTTCAAGTAGTATTTTATTAATACCAACAAAGTTTATTAGAATATTAAATACACCTATTGAACCTATAACAAATTATATAATTAAAATGTATGAAATATCAAGAAAAATACAATATATACCACTTAAAATTGGTACATTATATCATGCAGGTATAATGATAAAAACTATTAAAAATGAATATTATATTTTAGAATATATACCTACAGGAAATATTTTAAGACAAATTTATCCTAAAATTTCAAGTGTTAGTATTATTGAAAATAATTGTGAATGGTCTATTGATAATTATTTTAAACTTAAACAAAAAAATTATAATCCAGAAAGACTAAAAGAATTAATGGATATTATAACATTTGAAGAACCTTATGATTTAATTAATAATAATTGTCAGGATGTTAAACAGAAAATCTTAGATGCTTTATTATAAATTTTTATATTTTAAATATTTTTTATCAGTTATAAAATCAGCATCAAATTCAAAATCTAATATATTTAATTCTAATTTAAATTTAGGATCTGTATTTAAAATATGATTAATAATAGAAAATAATAAATTATCAGTTTGTGTTAAAGTTCCACATATTTGTAAACATTATAATAGTATTAGTTTCAAGTTAGTTTAATATGATCTGAAAATCTTGTAGTAATATTAGTATCAGTTTTATGTATTTTATCTGTAAAATCAAATAAAGATTTTAAAATAGCATCAAGAGAAAAACATAATATTTTTTTATTATAACATAATTCATATAAATAATTAATACATTTTTTAATATAATTTACAATTAAAATCAATATCACAACTTAAATAAAATAATGGATCTAAAAATTTTGATAATTTTGTTAATATTTTAATACTTTCTAATTGATCTATATTAGATACTTGTAAGTTTGTTAATAAAGTTATTATTATCGGATATTGTTTTTTATAAATAAACAATAAATTATCCAACATATTTAATATTAAATATAATTCAATATCTATAAAATTTTCAAACCATTTAATTTATTTTTACTTATAATTGCATTTTATTTATCATATTGTAATGCTAAAATTTTTTTTCTATTAAATTAGAATTAATAATTATTTTAATAGGTGATTTTCCACTTTAAATTCTATTGTAATTAATAGTTCAGATAATAAAGCAGTTATTATTGTTCTTAAGGTGAATACATTATATAATCAAATTCTGATATATTAAATTGTGATACCCTTAATATTATGGCTTGTTGTATTCCTAAATTTTTTAATGGTGGATGTGATATTTTACCTAATACTACTTCAAATGTGTGATTAGTAATAGTTTTAGCAGTTTGTAATAATGTAGATTTTTGTACATCTAATTCTATTTTTTTCAACAATATTAGAACAAAATTAAACATGCCAAACAAATGTAATAAAAACCATTATATATATAATATTTAGATATTAATTAATAATCATAATTATACATTTCTTCAAAGTAATCATAATTATAATCAATAATATATTTATTAATTCTAGAGGGCTTCATAACTTGTTCTATTAATTCTTCATATATATTAATATTATTTTGTTTCATTTTATAATAATCTAGTTTAAATATATTAGGGTTATCTGATAAATAATCCCAATCTATTTTATTTTGATTTTCTATTAATAAATTAATAGCATTAGGATTTTTAGATAATATACGCCAATTAATTTTATTTTGATTAAATTTTAATAATTCAATTGCATTTTTATTAATAGATAAAAAATCCCAATTAATTTTATCAGAATTAATTTTTAATATTTCAATTGTATTAGGATTTTCAGATAATAAATCCCAATTTATTTTATCTTGATTTTTATTTAATAATTTAAATGCATTTTTATTACTTGATAATATATGCCAATTTATTTTATCTGGATTTTCTTCTAATATTTCTATTGCATTTTTATTTTTTGATAACAAACCCCAATTTATTTTTTCTGGATTTGTTTTTAATAATTCTATTGCATTTTCATTTTCTGATAAATTATCCCAATTTATTTTATTTTTATTATTTTTTAATATTTCTATTGCATTTGGATTTAAAGATAAATAATACCAATTAATTTTATTTTGATTTATTTTTAATAAATCTATTGCATTAGGATTTAAAGATAAATAATGCCAATTAATTTTATCTTGATTTAATTTTAATAAATCAATTGCATTTTTATTAATAGATAATAAATCCCAATTAATTTTATCTAAATTAAGTTTTAATATTTCAATTGCATTTTTATTTAATGATAAATTATCCCAATTTAAATTTTTTACATTAATCCATTTTCTTAGTTTCCATATAGGTTTATTTAAACTCATTTTTATAAATAAATAGAAATAAATTAGTTTAATTAAACTCATTATAATAAAAAAAAATTGAAATTTTTAATGTTTGTATGTTTCATAATTTTGGATATTTTTAACTATAAAATGTCCACTTTTCTGTCTGACGCTGAACTTGAGGAGGTCCTTGTCCAGATCGCCAAGCAGGAAAAAGCTGAACAAATCGCGCGGGAGGAAGCTGAACTTGAGGAGGTCCTTGCCCAGATCGCCAAGCAGGGAAAAGCTGAACAAATCGCGCGTGAGGAAGCTGAACTTGCTAAGGCCATTGCACAAATCGCCAAGCAGGAAAAAGCTGAACAAATCGCGCGTGAGAAAGCTGAACTTGCTGAGGCTCTTGCACAGATCGCCATGCTGGAGAAGGCCGACAGAATCGCACATGAGGAAGCGGAAGAACTTGAACTTCGCCGTGTGCTTGATGAGAGTAAGAATATGGAGATTGCTATGTGGGCATCATTTGCATCAGCTGATACAATTTCTGCATTTATCACGTCGCATACTCGTGCCGGGGATGTTTTGGGAAACACTGAACAAAAGGGAAAGTTCCGAGCTGTCCGTAGTCTCTGGAAAGGGATGTAAGATTGGTTTGGTCAATTCATTGTGTTTTGTTGTTACTATAATAAAAAATTTTTTTTATTATAATAAATTTTTAGTTTGTTTCATAGTTAAGTATTTTTTTTTATATTTTAAATATTTATTTTTAAGACTTAAATTAAAATCTATTGTAGGATTAAAAAATAAGTCTTTAATTATTAACTTTGTATCTAAAGTATTCATAATATGATTAATAACAGCAAATAAATTATGTTTTTCTTTATCATATAATTCTCCACAAATATTTTGACATTTAGTTTCATTATAATCTAAAACTTGTATATGTTTTAAATCTCGTTGTGGTGGGGCACTGTTATTTATCACTATCATTTCAGTATTTTTTAAAAAATCATTTTCATCAGTAAATAAATCAGGGAACGTTTCTTTTAGAATTAAACCATGTGAAAAACATAATACTTGATTTTGTTTTTCTGGTTTTAATGGTATAGAACTTAATCTCAGTTCTTCTCGGTTAATATTTTTATTGGCTATTTCCTTATTATCTTTACTAATTTGTTTTAGTTTTTTTTTTTCTATTTTATTATTTAAAATAATAAAATTAGGAATATTACTAACACTAGATTTAAATATAAAATTATAATTAAAATTATAAAACGAAGGTGATAGAAATTTTTTTAATTTATTATTTAATTCAATAATGTTTCTTTTTTCCTGTTCATAATTAGAGATTAATTTGCTTTTTAAGTCATTTTCAATATTTGTAATTATTTGTTGTAATAATTCTTTTTTTTTATTAATATTACATTTTTTTTTAAAATTTAAAATATATTTAAGTGTAGTATTATTAATAAACTCATGAATTATATAATGATGTGGTACTTTATTAATAATAGTTTTTAATAATTCTTCAATTTGATTTAAATAAAATATTAATTCATAATCATCAAAATTAATAAAAAATTTATTAATAAACCACCATTTAATATATTCAATCATTAATTTTAATTTATCTTCAGGAACAATATTATTTTGTTGATCAAAATCACCAGCACTTTTTTCAATTAATTCAGGCATAATAACAATAGAAATAGGACTAAGTTCTCTAAAATTAAGACTAAAATTAATAGTTCTTAGTGATAACATTGCAGTCATAATAGTTCTTAAACTAGGTGAACAATAATAATAACAATCATACATTGATAAATCCAAATTATTAAAAACATTAACACCCAATAATATAGCTTGTTGTATACCATAATATGATAAAGGAGGTTGAGATATTTGACTTTTAATTAATTCATTAGGATTAGAATCTAAATAATCTAATGAAAAGTCTTGTGGTAATTCAGTATAATTAATATTAGAACATGATTCAGCGTGTCTAATAAATCTAATAAGAACCATATATATATACTTATATTTTTATATTTAAAAGTTTAATATTATATATTATAAAATATATAATATATAATGGATAGTGATAATAAAAAAATAAAGAAATATTTTAAGTCTTATTTATCAGGGAAAAAATATTATAATATTGATAAAGAAAAATCATTAGAATATTTTAAATTATGTTTAAAAATTTCAAATGAAATAAAACAAAATGATAAATATAATGATATAATAGAAAATACAGAATCAGAATGTAATAAATATTTATTAATAGAAAATAAAACAGAAAATGAAAAAGAAGAGTTAAATTTATTTGAGTTAATAGAAACAGGAAATTATAAAATATTAGAAAATTATAAATATGGAAGTATAAATTTTACAATATATAATACAGAAGGATTAACCCCATTACATTATGCAATAAAATATGGAGATACATTATTTTTAAAAAATGTATTAATATTAGGTGGTTGTATAGATCAAATAAATAAAATGGGTCATACATTATTAGAATATGCATGTTTAGAAAAAGATCCGAACATGATAAATTTTTTAACAGATCATGGAGCGGATATAAATAAACATTTATTATTTAGAAATAATAAATTATTTAATATAAAAACGGATACAGAAATAGATATATTAATATTAACAAGATTTATATTATTAACAGAAAGTGATTATAATAGTAATAAATATTTAGATTTTGTATATAATTATATAGATAGGGAAGAAACATTATATATAATAAATAATAATAATATAAATATATATTTTAAAGATTTTATAATAAAATTAGATAATTTATTAGATAAACTAGATAAAGAATCATGTGAGACATATATAAAAATAATAAAAGAAGAATTAGAATATGATATAAAAATGAAAATAGAATGTCCGAAAAATAAGATAGAAGTATTATTATATAATATAATACCATTTATAGAAATGAATATATTAGTGAGGTTTAGATGGTTAATAAGTTTAGAAGTAAAATTTTATATTTTAAAAATATTTAAAAATAAATATATAAATAATGAAAAAAAAAAATATATAGTAAATAAATTATATAATGATTATATAAAAACGAATATATTACCGGAAGGATTAGTACAAGTTATCATATCTCAATGGATATATAAAATAAATATATAATATTTTTTCTATATATAGTTATATATGAGTTATAATCGGTTAAAATATGATCAATGCGCATTTAATACAGATGTAAAAGAAAGTGTAAGTTCATTAGATTATTATTTATTTTTAGGTAAATATGAAAATGAAAAAGGTTGTCCAACAGGGGATCATTCACATATAGTAGAGTTAGTGGATCGTGCATCAGTAGAGAATGAATTATATGGATTAAACAGACAAAATACTAAATGTCCAGAAGGGAAATATAATCCAAATAATACAGATTTTAAATCACCAGAATTTTCACCAAATATATTATGTCAGAGTATATATTATTTAACTCCAACAAATGTGGAAAAACCAGTATCAAACATGTTAAAACCCATATCAATATAATAAAAAAATATTTAATATTTTTTCTCTATTTAATTATATATGTCTTTTAATAGATTAAAATATGATAATTATAATGTAGAAATAAATAAAAGTATAGCACCAGGTGATTATAGATTATTACAGGATTATAATGAAAATATAAATAATTGTTTTTCATATAATGGTCCAATAGGTTCTAAATCAGATGTATCAATAGCAGAGAATTTAATAGATGTTGAATCAGAGTTATCATGGCGAAGAAGAATATTAACAAATAATATTACAGATGATTTAGATAATTTAAAATCTTTTAAAACAATAAATAAAAAAGTATGTTCAAAAATCTTAACTTCACAAGATACACGTTTTTCTCATCCTTTATCAACATATAGATCAATGAGTACAACAGATTTACAATTACAACCATATTTACCAATTAATCCACAATCAATAATACAAGAATTAGATCATAAATCAGGTTTAAATTCTAGACTAGATTTAAAAGATAATTTTAAAACTCAAACACCAACATATAATGATAATTTTTATAATTTATTAAAACTTGAAAAAGTTTAAAAAAATTGATAAAAAAAATATTTAAATTATTATTAATTAATATATATTATATTAATTAATAATGCCAAAAAAAAGTTATAATATTGAAGATTCTAATTTAGAAAATGATGATAATTATGAAGAAGATGAAATTATTTCTGAAAATAATGAGGAAGATAATGAAGATAATGAAGATAATTTAGAAGATGAAGAAGAAAATAATGATGATAATGAAGATGGATTAGAAGAATTAAATGAAGCTGATGAAATATATAATGATGATAATATAGAATATACAGAAAATGAAGTATTAAGTAATAATAATATAGTTCAAAAAGAAAATAAAATATCAATTAATAGATTAACAAAATATGAAATGGTTAGAATATTAGGCGAAAGAACAAAACAGTTATTAATGGGTGCTAAACCATTAATAAAAAATTATAATAGTTTATCATATGAAGAAATAGCTGAAGAAGAACTAAAATTAAATATGATACCATTTAAAATAAAACGTCCTTTACCAAATGGTAAATATGAAATATGGAATATTGAAGAATTATATAAAGATCATTTAATGTTTTAAAATATTATTTATCAATTTAAATAAAAGATTCAAAAATATAATATTTTAAAATAAATAGATCATTTAATGTTTATTAATTTAAAAAAATTATTTAATATTTATCAATTTAAAAAAATTATTTAATATTTATCAATTTAAAAAAATTATTTAATATTTATCAATTTAAAAAAACTAGTTAATATTTATCAATTTAAAAAAATTATTTAATATTTATCAATTTAAAAAGATTATTTAATATTTATCAATTTAAAAAGATTATTTAATATTTATCAATTTAAAAAAACTAGTTAATATTTATCAATTTAAAAAGATTATTTAATATTTATTAATTTAAAAAGATTATTTAATATTTATTAATTTAAAAAGATTATTTAAAATAAATAGATCATTTAATATTTATTTAAAAAAAATAGATTATTTAATATTTACTTTAAATAAATAGATCATTTAATATTTATTAATTTAAAAAGATTATTTAATATTTATTAATTTAAAAAGATTATTTAATATTTACTTTAAATAAATAGATCATTTAATATTTATTTTAAAAAAAAATAGATTATTTAATATTTATTAATTTAAAAAGATTATTTAATATTTATTAATTTAAAAAAATTATTTAATATTTATTAATTTAAAAAGATCATTTAATATTTATTTAAAAAAATAGATTATTTAATATTTATTAATTTAAAAAGATTATTTAATATTTTCTTAAAATAAATAGATCATTTATTTATTAATTTAAAAAGATTATTTAATATTTATTAATTTAAAAAAATTATTTAATATTTATTAATTTAAAAAGATCATTTAATATTTATTAATTTAAAAAGATCATTTAATATTTATTTAAAAAAAATAGATTATTTAATATTTATTAATTTAAAAAGATCATTTAATATTTACTTTAAATAAATAGATCATTTATTTATTAATTTAAAAAGATTATTTAATATTTATTAATTTAAAAAGATTATTTAATATTTATTTAAAATAAATAGATCATTTAATATTTACTTTAAATAAATAGATCATTTATTTATTAATTTAAAAAGATTATTTAAAATAAATAGATCATTTAATATTTATTAATTTAAAAAAATTATTTAATATTTATTAATTAAAAAAGATTATTTAATATTTATTAAAAAAAAATAGATTATTTAATATTTACTTTAAATAAATAGATTATTTAATATTTATTAATTTAAAAAGATTATTTAATATTTACTTAAAATAAATAGATCATTTATTTATTAATTTAAAAAGATTATTTAATATTTATTAATTTAAAAGATTATTTAATATTTATTAATTTAAAAGATTATTTAATATTTATTAATTTAAAAAGATTATTTAATATTTATTAATTTAAAAGATTATTTAATATTTATTAATTTAATATTATTTAATATATTTTTATTACCAATTAAAATAACAAACACAACAAACATAATTAACTTTATAATTATTTTTATCTTTATAAAAAACAGCTTCTTTAAGTTCAATATTTTTATGTGTTTTACAAGTATTATTTTTACATATATAATTATTAGTACGTGGTAATAATGGATCATTAGACAATAATTTATTTTCATCAATATTTTTAATTTTAATAATTTTATCATCATTATTAAGTTGATATAAAATTATAGTTTCAGTAATAGGTTTAATAAAATTACAATTATTACATTTAAATTCAGCATTAGTGTTTATATTATCAGTATATAAATTATTAATATTATCTTTTTGTTTATCATTTAATTTTAAGTATTTTTTATTTTTAATAATTTCATCTTTACTAATACTAGTTTTATATTTAGTTAAATCTTCATTAGATTCTATTTTTTCAAAAATTTCAGTAATTTTACTTAATATAATTTTTAATTCTTCAGTATTACCGGTTTTATTAATATCAAATAAATATGAACAATTAGGACAAAAAAACATTTTATAATATTATATATATATAAATCAAGATTTTTATATATATTTTTCTTCAAATTTTTTTATATAATTAGTAATATAGATAGTAATAATTATTGTAATTATAGCAGTAGATATATCAATAAATATATATTTAAAAGAGTTATACTTAATAAATGTAGCATAATTAGTAAAATTATATATACCATAAATAATAAAAGTTAAAAATATAGTTTCAATAATAGATTTATTAAAATATATTAAATAAATTAAAAATATATTAATTAATAAATATGATATAATAGCACCATATATATTTATATTAAATTCAGTTTGTTGAACATTTTTAATAACTGATAAATAAGTATCACGAAAATAATATATTTTAATAATATCAAAAAAAGTGAAAAAAAATATAGCAATAATATATTTTATTATTTTATCCATAATATATATATATTATTTATATTTATTTTATTATAAAAAAAAGTTTTTAATTCAATATCATAATTATTAAAATTAATATTATAATCATATAATAAAAAAAATTTATTAATATTTTTAAAAAATTCTTTTTTATTATTTAAAATAAAATCTAAGTATTCAATTTTATCTATTATTAATATATTAAAATCTATATTATATTTTTTAATTAAATTTTCAAAAGTTTTATTATTTAATATATCTGTTTCAATATTAAAATTAAAATTATTTAATTCTTTAATTTCATTTATATAATTTATATTTAATATATTATCTTCTAAAATAACTAAATTATTATTTTTAATTATTAAGTTTAAAATAAAAAATGATATATCATTATCATTACCTAATTTTAATACTTTATCAGTAGAAATAATATATTTTAACAATATAAAATGTTTATTTAAATTATTTTCAGTTAACATATTAATTAATTTAATATGAAGATAATTATTATTTAATTTTTTAATATAATAATTTCTATAGTCTATTATATCAATATATTTTTCAATACTTTCAGGTTTATTATTTAATAAATTAATAAATTTATATATTAAAATAAATTGTAAATTATCATATTCATTATATAAATATAATAAATAAATATTATTATTTTTATTTTTTTGTAAATATTCATTATATTCATTATAATTATTATTAATTTCTAATATTAATATACCATTAATATTTAATAAAAATAATATTATATTATCTAAATTTACAAATGTATTTATAATAATTATATCAAATTTTTTTTGTATATATATTAATTTATCAATAATATCAATATCTATATTAATATTATATTCATATGTTGTACTTTTTATGAAATCATTTGTATTAAAATTTATATTATTAGAATGTAATAATAATATATTTTTACATGTGTGACTTTTATAATTTAAATAATTATTATATAATTCATTATATTGTAATTTTAACATTAATAATTATTATAATTAAATTTATAAATTAAATTTTTTAATAAAATCATTTTTTAATATTATATTAATATTTAATTCAAGTGCTTTTTTATATTTTTCTTTATGTGATCCTTCATTATCTTTAATTATTAAATAATTTGTATTTTTGGATATAGTATTTAATACTTTACCACCATTTAATTCTATTTTTTCTTTTAGTTCTTTATCTCTAAATCCTGTAAAAACTACTATTATATTATTTAATATATTATTAATTACTTTATTTTCACTTATTTTTATATATTTTAATATTGATTTATAAAATGTTATAAAATTATTAAAATTTGATACAAATAATGTTGATGTTTTTGTATCCCATCCATTTATTTTATTTAAATTTTCTATAAAATCATTTTTTGTCCATTTTTTATAATCTAATAATAAATTTGGATATGTATTAATTATTAATTTTATTTTTTCTTCACCAATTCCATGGCCGAGTTTATTACTTGCAACCATAATTTTATATAATGATATATTTGTAATACTTAATTTAATTGCATTAACTAAATTTTGACTAGATTTTAATTTAAATCCTTTAATATTTAGTAGTTCTTCATATGTTATACCTAAAATTTTTTCTATACTATTATAACCATTATTTACTAATTTTATTATATTTTTTTCACCTAATCCTTTTGTTTTTAAAGTTGTAAAAAAATGATTAATATTTTTTATTAATATTTCTTCATTATCATTTATATTATCTAATATTATATCTACTTTTGATTCATTCCAATGATATTTTTCTTTTGGTAATAATACTTTTTCTGCTGGTTTTATTATTTTATTTATATTTGGTATTACATCCCCACTTCTTACTATTTCTATTATAGCACCAATGCCTAATTTATTATCACATATAAATTTAGCATTTTTCCCGGTAACTCTTTTAATTTGTATACCACCAATATTAATAGGATTAATTATAATAGTAGGATTAATAAAACCATTTTTAGATACATTCCATTCTATATCAATAATAGTACTAATACCTTTTTGTTCTTCTAAAATATCTTTATATGCAAATGCATATTCTGGATTATCTTTAATATTTCTGACTTCTAATTTAGTGCTAGTAATAATAATACCATCAGTTTTATATATATTATTATATCTACGTTCTTTAAGATAATTAGATAAATAATTAAAAGTTAAATTATCATTATAAATTATAAAATGTACAAAATTAAAATTTAATTTTTTTATTATATCAAATTGTTTTATTATATCATTAAATGGATCTACTACTTCATAAATTATTAAATCTATATCTTTTATTAAATCTGGATTTAATTTTTTACTATTAACAACACCTGATACACAATTCCTAGCTGTTTTAAATTTATTATTCCATTTATTTAAAAATATTTCTTCTTTCATAATTAGTTCACCACGAAATGCTATTATATTTTTATTACCCTTTAAATTATATTTATTACAAAAATAATTTATTGTTTCATATGATGGTATATTATTTAAATATTTTATTAAATGAGATATATTTAATCCTTCATCTGCTTCACCTCTTGTGAACATATTAATAGTATTATTTTTATAAACTAATAAAGAGGAAATACCATCTAATTTATCAGATATATGATATGGTGGTTTATATTTATTTGTCCATAATGTTAATTGTTTATCATCAGGTTTAATTTTATTCATAGAACCTAACCAATAATCTAATTTAACTTTATTTTTTCCTTTAACTTTACTACCAATATGTTTTAATATTTTAGATTTAGGATTTTTAATTTTTAAAAAATCTATTAATATATCATATAAATCATCAGATAATATAGGTTTTGATGTATTATAATATTTATCAGCAGCATAAATAATAATAGTTTCTAATTCGTTTACAGTTAAATTAGAAATATAATTTATTTGATCTTTAGATTTTAGTAAATTTTGTATTAAAATCATTTAATATTTATATAAATAATATAATATTTAATTTTTAAATAATCAATTTTTTTATAATTTATTATATAATGAATAAAATAATTAATGAAATAATATTTATTATTATATTAATCGTTCTTTATTTCTGTTTACAAAAATATAAAAAAAATTGTAATTATAATAATAATAATAATAATAATATAAAATATACAGAAGATTTTATAACATTAAATGAAAATGAAATAGAAAATGATAATAAAATTATTTTTAATTATGATACATTACGTGAAGTGGATGAAAAATTTATAAAAGATCAGGAAAATAAATTAAATAATAATATAATATATCCGAATAAATGGATTGAAAAAATTGATGATAATAATAATGTTATATTTAATAATATTAATACTGATAATATTAAAAAATCAAATATTGAATTTAGTTATGACTTTAATGAACCATTAGTTAAAAATTTAGATTCTGTTGTTGATATAAAATCATTTAAAGAAAATATGGGTAGAACAGTAAAAGAAGTATATGACAATTCCTTTATAGATTATAAAAAGTTAATACCAAAGAAAAATAAAATAGATGTAGAAAATGAATTAACATATTTAAATGGTAGTTCTGATTTAACATTTATAACACCAGACACATGGTTATATGAAAATGAGAAACCAGAAAATGGTGGAGAAATAAAGGAAGGTTTATATGGGAATGATCCAATAATGACAGATACAGTAGCAAGATTTTAAAAAAATTGATAATTAATATATTTAAAAATATATTATATATTAATAATTATAAATGAAAAAAATTATATTAGGTAATAATGAAGCTTTTATTACTGATTACAATATAAAATCAACAGTAATAGAATATTTATATAGTAAATTAGATTTATCAAAATATAGATATTTAATATTAACAAATATTCAAACGTTAAAATTTTTAAAAGATAATGAACATTATATATCACCAAATTATAAAGGTTTTAATTATTTATTAATTTTTCTAAAAATAGAAAATACAAATTATTGTATTTTAATAGATAGACGAAAGTTATCATATCATAAACAACAATTAGATATGAAAACTATACAAGTTATTCAAATTCAAATTAATATTTCAGATTCGATATATAGAGGAACAATATTTGATGGTAAATTAATTTTAAAAAATAATCAATATATATTTTTAGTTCAAGATTGTTTATATTTAATGGGAAATAAATTATTAGATATGGATATGCACCAAAAATTATTATATTTAGATAATATAATAGATAATAATTTAGTAAAAGATAATAATAATTCATATTGTAAAAATTTTGTAATAAAATTAAATAAATTATATAAATATAATGAATTAGAAAATTTAGTAAATAAAATTTTACCTGAATTAACAATAACAACAAATGGAATAATTTTTTTCCCAAAAATATCAGGTGTTAATATTTTATATATAGATAAAAAAATAGATAAAAGTGAAAATATAAAAATTAATAATAATAATAATATTGAAAACTCAACATTTAATATTATTAATAATTATATTGATTTTTTAAAAAATAGAACTTATTCTTATGAAAGTAATAATAAAATAAAAATATTATGGTTAAGTAAAACAAATGTTACAGATGTTTATTATATTTCTGAAAATGAGAAAAGTGAAAAATTAGGTATAGCATGTATACCAAATTTAAAAATTTCCTATATGTGTGAAAACTATATAATAGATAAACCAGTTAAATTTAATTGTATATATAATACTAGATTTAAAAAATGGATGCCATTAGAAATAATTAATTAAATACATGCAATAGGTTGTCCTAAATCAATTTTTTCATTTTCATTAACAAATATATTAATATGTTTAGGTAATAATAAATCTACTCTACTACTAAATTTAATTAATCCTAAAATATCTCCTTTTTTTTTATATTCATTAATATTTAAAAATGTTAATATTCTTTTTGTAATTAGTCCAGCATATTGAATAACTTTATATTTACCAAAACTAGATATTATAGTAGTTTCCATTCTTTCATTTAATTCACTTTTTTTTAATATATAAGCAATATTGAATTGACCTTTTTTATATTTTAATTTAGAAATAATACCATCAAATGGTATTATTTGTATATGTTTATTAAAAAGATTTAAATAAATACAAATTCTAGTATAATTTTTATAATAATAAATTTTTTTAATAGTACCTTCAGTAGGTGATAAAATAAAATTATCAGGAAAATTTATTAAACTATTTTATTATATCCACGGAAAAAGTATAAAAGAAATATTAGTAAAATTAATGCTGTTAATTTAATATATTTATAATAAAAAAAACTGATATAAATAACTATTGTAAAACATAATAATAATGGTGAATATATTATATAATTCATTATAATAGATGATAAATATTTATACTGATGGATCATATAAAAAAATTAATAATATTGATTATGCAGGATATGGTTATTATATTGAAAATATAAAACAAATTTATAATAAATTATCACTGAAATTAAAAACAAATAATAGAGCAGAATTATATGCAATTATTAAAGCAATTAAATATTGTAATAAAAATTATAATAATACTATTATTAATATTTATACTGATTCTGAATATTGTTTAAAAGTATTTTCATATTATTCTAAAAAAATTATTGAAAGTAATAAAACTAAAACACTAAATTATGATTTATTAAAAATAATTTATAATTTATTATATAATAATAACAATAATAATAATAAATATAAATTTAATAAAGTAAAAGCACATTCTGAAAATGTAAATAATAATATAGCAGATTTTTTAGCAAATAAAGGGTGTGCACATGATTTTGTAGTTAATAATAATGATTTATTAAATAATTATATTTTAAATTTTGGTAAATACAAAAATCAAAAATTATTAACTATTTTAACAAAAGATAAAGAATATTTATTATGGTTATATAATAATACAAATCATAAAACAAATAAAATTTTATATATTTTATTATTATATTTATTATACTAATTTATAAATTATTATTAAATAAAATATTTTATCATTTAATTTATAAATTATTATTAAATATTTTTACTATTTGATTATAACTTATAATTTTTATTATTAAATCTATATAACTTATTATTTTTATTACTAAATTTATAACTTATAATTTTTATTATTAAATAAAATATATTATTATAAAATCTATATAACTTATTATTTTTATTATTAAATTATAACTGACATTTTTATTATTAAATAAAATATTTTATCATTAAATTTATAACTTATTATTTTTATTATTAAATTATAACTGACATTTTTATTATTAAATAAAATATTTTATCATTAAATTTATAACTTATAATTTTATTATTAAATTATAACTTATATTATCATTATTAAATTAAATGTTTTATCGTTAAATTTATTACTTATTATTTTTATTATTAAATTATTAAATAAAATATATTATTATTAAATCTATATAACTTATTATTTTTATTACTAAATTTATAATTTATAATTTTATTATTAAATTTATAAATTATTATTTTTATTATTAAATATTTTACTATTAAATTATAACTTACATTTTCATTATTAAATAAAATATATTATTATAAAATCTATATAACTTATAGTTTTTATTATTAAATTTATAACTTATTATTTTTATTATTAAATTATAACTGACATTCTTATTATTAAATAAAATATTTTATTATTAAATTTATAACTTATAATTTTATTATTAAATATTTTACTATTAAATTATAACTTACAATATTTATTATTAAATAAAATATATTATTATTAAATCTATATAACTTATAATTTTATTATTAAATTATAACTTATATTTTATTATTAAATTTATAGCTTATAATTTTATTATTTTTATTACAAATTTTATTATTAAATATTTTACTATTAAATTATAACTTATTTTATTATTAAATATTTTACTATTAAATTTATAACTTATAATTTTATTATTAAATTATAACTTATATTATCATTATTAAATTAAATGTTTTATCGTTAAATTTATTACTTATTATTTTTATTATTAAATTAAATGTTTTATCATTATTTTTATTATTAAATAAAATCTATTATTTATTATTAAATTTATAACTTACAATATTTATTATTAAATAAAATATATTATTATAAAATCTATATAACTTGTAGTTTTTATTATTAAATCTATATAACTTATAATTTTACTATTAAATTATTACTTATATTTTATTATTAAATTCATTACTTATAATTTTTATTATTAAATCTGTGTAACAGTTTTTATTATTAAATTCATAACTTTTATTTTCATTATTAAATAAAATCTATTATTTATTATTAAATTTATAACTTACAATATTTATTATTAAATAAAATACATTATTATAAAATCTATATAACTTACAATATTTATTATTAAATAAAATATATTATTATAAAATCTATATAACTTGTAGTTTTTATTATTAAATTTATAACTTATTATTTTTATTATTAAATTTATTATTTTTATTATTAAATTTATAACTTATAATTTTATTATTAAATATTTTACTATTAAATTATAACTTACAATATTTATTATTAAATAAAATATATTATTATTAAATCTATATAACTTATAATTTTTATTATTAAATATTTTACTATTAAATTTATAACTTATATTATCATTATTAAATTAAATGTTTTATCATTAAATTTATTACTTATTATTTTTATTATCATTATTAAATTAAATGTTTTATCATTAAATTTATTACTTATTATTTTTATTATTAAATATTTTACTATTAAATTATAACTTACATTTTCATTATTAAATTTATAATTTATTAAATTTATAACTTACAATATTTATTATTAAATAAAATATTTTATTATAAAATCTATATAACTTACAATATTTATTATTAAATAAAATATTTTATTATAAAATCTATATAACTTGTAGTTTTTATTATTAAATTTATAACTTACAATATTTATTATTAAATAAAATATATTATTATTAAATCTATATAACTTATAATTTTACTATTAAATTATAACTTACATTTTATTATTAAATTCATTACTTATAATTTTTATTACTAAATTTATAATTTATAATTTTTATTATTAAATATTTTACTATTAAATTATAACTTACATTTTTATTATTAAATATTTTACTATTAAATTTATAACTTATAATTTTATTAATAAATTTATAAATTAATATTTTTATTATTAAATTACATGTTTTATCATTAAATTTATAACTTATATTATTATTATTAAATTAAATGTTTTATCATTAAATTTATTACTTATTATTTTTATTATTAAATTATTAAATTAAATGTTTTATCATTATTTTTATTATTAAATAAAATCTATTATTTATTATTAAATTTATAACTTATAATTTTTATTATTAAATTATTATTTTTATTTTAAATTTTTTAATTTAACTAATTATATTTATTTTTGAATTATTTATTTCTATTACTCTATCTCTTTTATTTCCATTTATTAAATAATTTACTAAACATTTATAATTACTTATTTTATTTGGTTCAATCATAGATAGACTTGAAAAATCTCTAAACTCTGGTGGGCCTTGTAATGTTTCAATTTGATTACGTGTATTCATCATCATTTGATTTATTATTTGATTTTTAATTATAGGATTTATTTGATTTAACATTTGAATTATTATATTAACTTTCATTTGAGGATTTATTAAATTTATTATTTGTATAATTGTTTGTATTCTTACTTTTTGATTTACTTGTTCTAATATTTGTCTCATAATTATTGGATTCATTCCTAATGGTATTGTTCGTGGATTCATTTGATTTCTAATTTGATTAAATATATTATTCATCATTTGTGGATTCATTTGATAAACTACTACATTTATTATATTACTAATCATTATTGGTGTCATTAAATTCATTATATTTAACATAATATTATTTAATATTATTGGATTTTGTTGTTTTATTAATTGTTGTTCTAGTTCAAATGTGTTCATTCCAGGTTTTGATGGTAATGGAGTAAATGGTTGGGGTTGTATCATGTTTGATAATTCTATTATTTCTATATTTTGTATTAATATATTAGGATCAATATTTGTATTTATTAATTGATAAATTAATGTATCTTGTTTATTATTTTTATGATATATTATTATTTGTCTTTTTAATTCATCTCTATTTATATTTTTCTCACAATTATTACATTTTAGTGTTAAACTCTGATTACATGCTATTCCACCATTTTTACTATCAAATAAAATAGTTCTTGTTTTTATATTATTAGCATTACATGTTGGCGACCAATCTGAATATTCACAATTTACTTTACAATTTTTAAATGGTACAGGACCACATGTTGCACCACCATTTTTATTAATTTCTAAAATTGAATTATATTGCATTCCTGTATTTTTATCACATTCTGACCATTTTTCAGTATTATATTTACAATCTACTGGGCATGGAGATTGTAATGTATTATAATCACATTTTATACCATTATTTTTACTTTCTATTGATATTGATCTTGTTTTAATATTATTTGTATTACATGTTGACCAATCTGTATATTCACAATTTACATTACAATCTTTAAATGGTGCAGGACCACAAGTTACACCACCATATTTATTTTCTTGTAAAATAGTATTATATTGTTTACCTGTTTGTTTATTACATTCAGTCCAATTATTAATATTATATTTACAATCTATTGGACATGGTGTTTCTAATAAGTTAGTATTACATTCTTTACCACCATTTTTATTATTATATAAAATAGATCTTGTTTTAACATTATTATTATTACATGTAGACCAATCAGAATATTCACAATCAACTAAACAATCTTTAAAAGGTGTTGGACCACAAGTTGAACCACCATTTTTACTATTTTGTAATATAGTATTATATTGTTTACCTGTTTGTTTATTACATTCAGTCCAATTATTAGTATTATATTTACAATCTACAGGACATAGTGTTTCTAATAAATTATAATTACATTCTTCACCACCATTTTTAGCAGTATATAAAATTGATCTTGTTTTTATATTATTATTATTACATGGAAACCAATTTGAATATTCACAATCTACTTTACAGTCTCTTGATGGTAATGGCCCACATGTTGTACCACCATTTTTACTTTCTTGAGTAATTACATTATATTGTTTACCTGTTTGTTTATCACATTCTGACCATTTATTAATATTATATTCACAATCTACAGGACATGGTGATTCTAATGTATTTAAATCACATTTTTTCCCATTATTTTTACTATCAAATAAAATTGAACGTGTTTTAATATTATTATTATCACATGTTGACCAATCAGAATA